>Ga0265316_10000025_pt1 | contig 166592 bp, 139 predicted proteins | sample 4522metaG_FD_202092 | JGI IMG/M metagenome (GOLD analysis project Ga0265316, IMG submission 202092) | Rhizosphere microbial communities from Carex aquatilis grown in University of Washington, Seatle, WA, United States - 4-5-22 metaG | ecosystem: Host-associated > Plants > Roots > Rhizosphere... | reverse complement strand
CGCCGCCCCGCCCGCCCCCCCCGCGCCGCCGGGCGGCTCCCCCCCCGGCCCCCGCCGGGGCGCCCGCGGGCTGCCCCGGCGGGGGGCCGGGCCCCCCCCCCCCCGGCGCCCGAACCTCAACGCATTGACGCCGATCTAAATCGAGTTCCTGGCACCTACCCCGCCTCGGATCGGCGCTATCGCGCCCCCCTACAAATTGGCCCTGGCGCATCGCGCTCCCATGGCGTAGCCGCGGGAATCGGGGTAGCCGATGCCGCGGGAGACCAGCTCTAAGTCAAGTTCCTGGCACCTACCTACCGGTGCGCACCTACCTACCGGTGCGGCACCTATCCAGTGCGGCTATGGTCCCCGACCGAGAGCACGGATCGATGGCTGAGGTGACCTCTCCCTCCTATCCGCAATCCGCCGCGCCACCCGAACCCCGTCCCGACTACCCGGACCCGGAGGCTCTCAAGGAAAGAAGAAGACCACTCGAAGCAAGTTCATCTTGACCCGACGGGCCGCTTTATCGATGGCACCTATTGGCGCGCGGGCACCTATCCAGCGCGTTACGAGCCGGTCCTGGCGCATCGAGATCCGACACTGGGGTAGTGGTCGCCGGGCCGGTGGAGGGCGTCGCCACGGCCGGCCGTCTGGAGGTACAAGGGGATGTTGAGGAAAAATCCGCCCCGGATCGCCCGGGAGGTGGTCGCGACAAAATCTGCGCAATTATCGCATGGCGTCTGATAGGAGTCCGCGTACCAGTCGAGTGTCCACTCCCACACGTTCCCGGCCAGGTCGGAGTGCTGCCATTTCCCGTCGCCCTTCGGAGACTTCGAGCCGACGTTCTGTGTGCCGCCGCATGATCCCCCGCAGTAGATTGCGTAGCTGTCGTCAATTGTCGTAGGTGCTGACGGGGTCGACCACGGATAGTACCGCTGGTCGCTACCGCCGGCCGCCGCGTAGTTCCACTCCGCCTCGGTCGCCAACCGTCCCCCGTCCCACGCGCAGAAAGCAAACGCCTCATACCAGACTATGCAGTTCTCCGGCTTGCTCTCGTTCGCCCCCGGCGTGTCGGTCCACGTCTGCCAGTTCGAATCGCAATTCAAGACGGTCGTCAGCGCAGCCGTGTTCGTTGGCAAATTCGCGTTCCACGTCGAATCCCAGCCCGAGCCCAGGATTCGTGGATGCACTCCCGCGCCTGCCGCTGGCGGACTCGCCTGCGTGCCCATCCCCTTGTTCACGAACTGGCGGAACCGCCCCACGGTGATCTCGTACTTGTCGAGATAGAAGTCAGCCACCGTTGCTGGGGCGATTGGATCGTTGCTGCGGTTGAACGTCCCGCCAGGCACCAGCAGGCTCTCGCAGCAGTCACCGTCCCCCGACGGCCCGCAGGTCTTAGCCAGGCCGACGCAACTTGGGTGGTTGACGCTCGTCGTGCCGCCAGTGCCGGTGGTGCCCCCGCTGGCTGTCGTCCCGCCGGTTGTCGTCGTGCCACCGCTCGCTGTCGTTCCGCCGGAGATCGTCGTGCCACCGCTCGCTGTCGTTCCGCCGGAGATCGTCGTGCCACCGCTCGCTGTCGTTCCGCCGGTTGTCGCCGTGCCCCCGGTGACCGTACCACCGGTCGCTGTGCCGCCAGTGCCACCGGTCGGCACGCCACCGGTAGCGGTGCCGCCAGTGCCCGTGGTTCCGCCCGCGCCGGGATTTCCGCCTGCGCCGCCCGTGGGAAGATAGGGCGCGTCTGGTGGGCCGGCGTCGTCGGGGCCGCCCGCGCCACCTGTGCCAGTCGATCCGCCGCTGGCGCCGCCGTCGCGGCCAGCGGCATCACTGGTGCCGCCAGCGCCACCTGTGCTGATTGCGTCCGTGCTGCCTGCGGGGACATCCGGCTGGCCATAGGGGGCGTCTGGCGGGCCAGCTTCGCCACCGCCATCGATTCCCGCCGCTGCGGCGTCGACCGCTTCCGCGCCGCTGTCAAAGGCGCGAGCCACGCCATCCGCAGATCCGTCAGAGGCGCCGTCGCCAGGACCGTCCGCGAAGGCATCGGCGCTGCCTGTCTCGGCACCGTCAGCGCCGCTATCCAACGTCGGGCCAACAACCCCGCCATCTCCGCACGCGGCCACGGCCTTCAGTTTCACTTCGATGGGGCCGGTCTTTGCGCCGGCTTGGATCTTCACCGAAAATGAGGCGGTGCCGACTTGGCACCCGATGTTGTAGGCCTGCACGGTCAGGGCGACGGGGGCATTGCTGGCGGGCAGGTCGGGGAATTCCAGCACCAAAGTTGCGCCACCATCGGACGGAAACGATCCGTTGTAGGTCCGGTTGATTCCGGGGCCGGCCAGCACGATCTTGCTCGCGGCGGCCGGTGGACCGTTGGGATCTGGCGAGATGCTCAGAGCCAGCAGCCCAGTGCCCAGATCTGTTCCACATCCCGCGACAAGCAGAGTCGCCGCTAGGACGCCAAAAGAGAGGGGGCGGTGCGTTAGTTGCGAACGCATGTGCCACCACTGTCGCAGAGAGGTGATTTCGCAGCCGATTTCGTGCTGAGCAGAACCGCGGTCACGACCCCTGCCGCAACCACCGCGCCGATGCCCGTCCAGAACCACCAACGTTTGTAGACCGGCTGGCTCGCGGCAGGCTCCGGGGTCGGAGCAGGCTGCGCGAGGACAAGTGGTTCAGGCGCTGCGGGCGGAGGGGCGGCGGCGAGAACGGGTATTGCCTTGGGCGGCGCAGGTTCGGGGGCAGGTGCGGGCGCCGGCTCGACCCGCGCTGGCTTGCCCCGGCGATCGATCGCAGCCTGCGCATCATCGATCCGCTTGTGCGCGTCTTCCGCGTCGGCTGGCGACAAGTTCTTGGCTTTGCGCAGATACTCCTCGAAGCGAAGAATGGCAGGCTCGTACTGCCCGTTCTGCTCAAGGCAGCGTCCCTGGTTGTACAAATAGTTCGGGTCCTTGGTGTCGAGATAGAGGTCGGACAGAATCTCGATGCCCTTCTTGTAGTCCCCGAGCAGGCATGCCTTCTGCGCCGCGCGCTCTCGCGGTTTCAGGCTGCTCGCCCACGCGCTCGACGCCGCCAGCAAGAAGGCAACGCTCGCAACTGACACTTTCCAACAATCCATGGTGCCAACCTTCTCGGGTGTTCGGCCTGATGTCAATTCTCAATCAAGGTTCGGCGAGCATGGCGGCGATGGCGTCGCGCACGCGTTCGATGAGCGCGTGTCGGTTCTCGATGGAAAGGCCGGCGGTGGGAATGGGGGCGCCGATGATGACGGAGACCTCGCCGCTTTTCACGCGCAGGCTGCCCCGGGGCATGAGGGCGCGCGTGCCCCGCAGGGCCACGGGCACGATGGGCACGCCCGCGTCCATGGCCAGGTGAAAGCCGCCCTTCTTGAACAGCCCCAACTGCCCGTCGCGCGTGCGCGTGCCCTCGGGAAAGATCAGGACCGAGCAGCCGCCCTTGATGCGGCGACCGGCTTCTTCGATGCTTCGGCGCGAGGCCGCGGCGTTCTGGCGGTCGATGAAAATGAAACGGCCGGCCCACATGACCCAGCCAAACAGCGGAATGCGCGCGAGCTGTTTCTTGGCGATCATGCGAACCCGGCGCGGGATCGCCAGGAACAAGGCCCAAATGTCGACGGTCGAGGCGTGATTGGCCATGAACACGTAGGGCTGGCTCGGTTCCAGATTGGCGCGGTTGTCGACAACGACACGCACGCCCGCAAATCGAGTCACCCAGCCTGACCACCAGCGCGCCAGATCAAGCACCCAGTCGCCCGTGGGATCGCGCAGGCGCATGAGCAGGCCAAGGCAGCTGCCGAACGCGGTGACCACCGCCACGTGCGGAATCGTGAGTAAGGATCGCAAGAAACGCACGACCGCATGGTATCCTCGATTTGTGGATTTCCGGAAGACCTACTACGTCCTTCCGAACCTTTTCACGCTGTCATGCGTGCTGAGCGGATTTGCGTCTCTGGCGCTGTCTGCCTCGGACGACAGCGGGGCCAACCTCTATCTGGCGGCCTTGGCCATCTGCTTCGGGTTGCTCTTCGACACTTTTGACGGCCGGGTGGCGCGTCTGACCAAGACGCAAACCGATCTCGGGCGCGACCTCGACTCTCTGGCTGATGTCATCACCTTCGGCGCCGCTCCGGCTCTCATGATGTACAAGTGGGGCCTCAACCACTTCGGGTTGCTGGGCATCTTCATGGCCGGAATTTACGTGTGCGCGGGGGCGTTGCGACTTGCGCGCTTCAACGTCCTGTCTCGACGCGACCAGGCCGCGGGCAAGTCCAAGCCGGGCAAGTTCATGCTCGGGCTGCCCATCCCGGCCGCGGCCAGCGTGCTGGTTTTCATGGTCATCGTCAGCCACAACGCCGGCTCATACCAGTTGGTCAGCGAGGGCTCGACCGCACTCATCGTGCTGGTGCTCTCAGCCCTCATGGTGTCGCGGGTGCGTTTTCGCTCGTTCAAAGAGCTGCGCCTGAACTTTAAGACGGTGGGGATGATCCTGCTGCTGGTGGGCGTATGCGCGGCCATCGTGCTGGCCGGCTTGCAGAAGGCGTTCATCTTCCTGTTTCTGGTGCTCTTCTACGTGGTGCTCGGACTAGCTGAAGAGGTGATCTTCTTCCGCCGACGGCGGGCGCAAGAACGCAACGCCGCGCAGACCGCCGCGCCTGAGCCCGTCCCAGCGCAGGAAGAAGAAGTTCTGCGCGAACTCGGCGCCTTCGACGGCGAAGACGAGGAGTCAGAGCACCACAAGACCCCAGCGGCCGGCCCGCGCCACGCCTGAGCCGTCGGCTGCTAGGCTTTCTTGCCTAGTCTTGGCTGATCCTTGCCCGCCGACTTGCCACCGTCGTCCACCTCGACGAAGACTCCGTAGAGGATTCCAATCAGGGGACCGAGCAGGACCGGCACCGCGACCAAGGCCGGGCTGCCCGTGATCCCGAGCGGCGCCAGAATCTGTGCCGGCGCCTGCATGCCCCCGAGCGCCTTCTGCGCCACCCAGAACAGGCCCATGCACACGGCGGCTCCGAGGACGCCCTTCACTACCGTGGTCCAGATGGTTTCCTGCCGCCAGGGTGGCTTGCCGCACACGAGACCCACGAGAAACCCGACGGCGCCGTACACCAACCACGACGTGGCGCCCGCGCCAAAGCCGACACGCGAGGCTGCGAAACCGACGGCGGCGCCAACGATGCCGCCCTTGACGAGGCCAAACAGAACACGAACCATGGGTCCAGTATACTCAGTTCTTGGCCACGGCAGGGGCCAAGACGCGCATGGCTGCCAGACGAGGACGAATGGCATCGAGATACGCCGCCCGGTTGGCCACCGGCGCCTCGCGCGAGATGGTGAGCGTGCTGGGATCGACGAACACGCCTCCCTTGACGACGCTGAAGTGCAGGTGCGGGCCCGTAGACAGCCCGGTGGTTCCGACGTAGCCAATGACCTCTTTCTGCTGAACCTGCTTGCCCGACTTCAGCCCGTTGGCGAATCGAGACAGGTGGTAGTAGCGAGTCAACAACCCGTTGCCGTGGTTGATCACGATGGTGTTGCCCGAACCCGACTTCATGCCGGCCTCGACGACCTTGCCACCGGCGGTTGCCCATACTGGCGTTCCCACGGGCGCCGCATAGTCGATGCCCAGGTGGGCTTTCATTCGATGCAAGATGGGGTGAAATCGGTGCCGGTCGAACTTTGAACTGATGCGCACAAAGCGCAGTGGGGTCTTGAGCATGCTCTTGGCCAGGGCCTGGCCCTTTTCGTCGTAATAGTGGCCGCGACCGCGCTGGCCCGAAGGATTCCAATAGAACCCGCGGAAGGTGCCGGCCTTGCCGCCGTACTCGGCCGCCAGGAGGCTGCCGTACTTGTAGAACTGGCCGCCCAGGTACTGCTTTTCCACGACCACCTTCCAGTGATCGCCGGGGTGGGTGTCGATGTAAAAGTTTATGTCCCAGGCGAACAGGTCGACGAGCAAGCTGGCCAGCGCGCCAGACTCGCCCGCCTTGGCCACCGATTCATAGAGCGAGGAATCGACCGTCCCGGCGACGTTGGTGTTCTTCACGACCAACGCCTTCTCTTCCTTGCGCGCCTGCCATGTGCCATCCGGCTTCTGGCCAACCACGTAGCGAAGCACAGGGGTCGGTGCGTACTCAAAGAATGTGGCCGTGCCCTCGTCGTCGCGAACCACGGCGTAGTGCTCGCCCGGGCGAATCAACTTGGGGTCGACCAGTTTGGACAAAGCCCGCGTGACCGCGCCCGCCGCCGAACCAAAACTTTCCCTCGCCAGGACAGTGCTGAGCGCGTCGGAAGGCCCGAACTCACCTTCCACCACGTGCCCGTCGCTGTCTCCATTGCCAGCACGCCAGGTGATCGCCAGACCCGATCCCGCCCCAGCCGTCGATGGATTTGCACCAGCAACGCGATCCTTGTCCTTGCTCTTCCACGAGGCGCCGAGCAGCGACCGCGGAATCGACTCCTTGGCCAACTCCTTGCGGCTGTCGACCAGCGTTTGTTCCGTCGACATCGGCTGCATCAGCTTGCGCACTTCCGTGTCCGCACGGAAAAAGAAGAAATAGACGTTCACGCCGGTCAGGACGACCAGCAGGCTTCCGAGTCCCAGCGAACTGCGGACATGCGACGACCGCCGCTTTCTGCGTTTGGGAACCAAGGAACGTGCCACCCTATGAAACGACCACACCGTCAGCGCGGCGTCAACTTAGTAATGGGACAGGCGCTCAGGCCGAGACGGTGGCTCTCGCGCGTCTCAGCATCTCGTCGGCGTGGGCGGTGGCTTCAGGCGAGGGGCTGGCGCCGCCCAGCATGCGGGCGATTTCGACGCTGCGCTCGGCGTCGGTGAGGACGGCAACCTTGACGGTCGTGCGTGTCTTGTTGGTCTGCTTGGTCACCTTGATGTGTTGATCGGCAAAGGCCGCAATCTGCGGCAGATGGGTCACGACCAGGACCTGGCGATGCTCGGCGGTTGATTTCAGCTTGCGGCCGATCACCTCTGCCGTGCCGCCACCCACACCCGAATCGACCTCGTCGAAGACGTACGTCAGGGCTTCGTCATCCTTGGCCAACGCTTGTTTGACCGACAACATCACGCGCGACAGCTCGCCACCTGAGGCGATGCGGTCGAGCGGCCGCGGTTCTTCGCCCCGATTGGGCGCGAAGAGAAACCGCACCCGGTCCTTGCCGCGCGGACCCGCCTCCTCGCGATCCTCGACCATAATGGGCACCCGCGCACCCGCCAGCCCCAGATCGTGCAACGTCTCGTCCATGCGCCGGCCGAGCACGCGGGCCGCCTTGCGCCGCTGCTCCGAAAGTTGCTCGCACAGGGCCGTCATCCGTTGCGTGGCAGCCTCAACCGTCGCCCGGCGCGCCGCCAGCCCTTCCTCGAAGGAACCCAGTGCGGCGAGTTCGCGGTTGATTGCCTCACGTCGTTCGATGGCTACCGCGACCGAGCCGCCGTGCTTGCGAATCAGGCGACCGATGAGAAACAGGCGCTCCTCGATCTCGGTCAGGCGTTCGGGGTCGAAGCGGATGCCACCGGCATAGCGGGTCAGCTCGCTCGACGCATCCTCCACCTGGGCCTGGGCCGAACGCAGGGTTTCCACGACGGGCAAAAGGGCCGGATCAAGCTGCGCCAGGGCCGCAATCTCGCGTGCCACGCCCGCGATCCGGCCGGTCACGGCATCGTCGGACGAATACAGGACTTCCTCGCCGCGCGTGCAGGCCGCCAAGAACTTCTCAGCGCCCTTGGTGCGCTCCCGTTCGGCCCGCAGGGCATCGTCCTCGCCGGGCTGCAGTTCCGCCTGGTCGAGCTCGGAAAGCTGGAAGCGCAGGAGATCCTCGCGCTCGGCGCGTGCCCGCGCATCGGCGTCGAACTGGGCCAGATCCGCGCGCGCCTCATCGAGGGTCCGGTACGCCTCGCGCGCCTCGGCCAGGACGGCGCCGTTGCCAGCAAAGGCATCCAGAATTGCGAGCTGACTGTCGGGATCCGTGAGCAGGTGCTGGTCGTGCTGCGAGGTGATGTCCACCAGCTTGCCCACGCTTGATGCCAGATCGGCCGCGCTGGCCAGGCTGCCGCCCAGGTGAATGCGTCCCCGGCCCGACCGCGTGACCGCACGTCGGACCAGCAGCCCGTCCTCCACCTCGCGGCCCTCACCGGCCAAGCGCTCGCGCACTTCCCATCCCGCCGGCAGGTCGAACATGGCCTCCACCTTGGCTTCTTCGCAGCCCGTGCGGATCATCTCGGCGCTGGCGCGTCCGCCGCGCAGAAGGCCGAGCGCCTCGACCAGGATGCTCTTGCCAGCCCCAGTTTCGCCGGTGATTACGGTAAGGCCCGGTCCAAGGGGTACTTCGACTTCCTCGATCAGGGCAAATCCAGATACGCGCAGAAGATTTAGCATGGCTAGATTGTCGGCAAGAGGACCCTGGTGGTTGCGTGCTTCCGCCTCATGCCTTGCGTTCTCCCCAAGAAAGTTTCTGACGCAGGATCGCAAAGAAAGAGCTGCGCGGCCGAAATACGCGCAAAGGCCGCGTCGCCTTGCGCACTTCGACCACGTCGTCAGGCTCGACGTCTCGGCTCCACAAGCCGTCGATGGTGAGCACGCCATTGTCTTGCGACACGTTGGTGACCGAGAGGGTCCTGTCCGCGCGGACAACCAAAGGCCGATTGGTCAGCGTGTGGGGACAAATGGGCGACAGGACGATGGCTTCGAGATCGGGCGTCAGGATGGGTCCGCCGGCTGACAAGTTGTAGGCGGTCGACCCGGTCGGCGTGGACAGGATGAGCCCATCGGCCTTGTAGGTCGCAATGGGGTTGCCATCGAGAGAGGCGGCCAGGTCCATCAAACGCGCGATATGTCGCTGCGTGATGACCGCCTCGTTGAGCGCGCTGTGGCTCTCGGCTTTGCCGCCAGCACTGCGCAAGGTCACGTGCAACCGCATCCGCTCCTCGACGCCGAGGCGGCCTTCCACCGCATCGACGAGCGCTGCGCCAGCCTCGGACGTGGCGTAGGGCGTGAGAAAGCCAAGGCTGCCCAGGTTCAGGCCAAGCAGGGGAACATCGTGATCCCCCACCAAGTCGGCACCGTGCAGAAACGTCCCATCGCCACCGAGCGCCACCAGGATGTCGACGGCAGTGGCCACCTCCGCTCCGGTACCGCTCGGCAGGTCAGGCGGACACGCTTCGCCGTAGTCATCGACGAACACAGCGTCGATCCCCCGAGCCCGCATGCCTTCAGCCAGCGAAATCGCAAGGCTCAAGCCTTCGGGATTGCCGCGCCTGACGAGAAAACCAATACGCATTGCGCGGATTATTGCACGAACACGGACCACCAGATGGTGACGTAAATGTCCAAACTGGTGGTCGTCGGTCGAATCTCGGCGCCAGGCTGGGCTGGCGCGAGAAGATAGCCCTTACTGCTGCATCTCGTAGAAGATCGTGATGCTCAGGCAGTGAAACTCTCGGTCGGAACTCTGCGTCACAACCTTATCGATGATCCTCGCCTTGGGATTGTCGTGGATCCATCGAGTGAGCACTTCGCCTAGCTCATCTCGGTCTTTGGCCTTCGTTGCCGTGAATACCTTAGCCCCCATCATTGGCTTGTCTCCTTCTGGCTTTTCAGATCGCCCTGTCCGTGTGGCACGAGGCTCTCTCTCAACCTCCGCGCTCCGTAGTTGATACAACTCACTTCGCGCAGTGTAAAGAAAAATTTTCGTAATGCTCAATACATTTCCTACGCATCAGCGCATTGACTGCATACCGGCCTTGACCGCAGCCTCACACAATGCTTAATTTCCACTCCCCTCTGTAACCGGACCCCTGGAGGAACTGCTTGGAGACACTGCTCGGACGCCCGTTGGAAGTCGAAGTTCGGGATTCAATCGAAAAAGCGATGAAGATCCTGAAACAGAAGATGTCAAAAGAAGGCATCCTCCAGGAGATCAAGCGCCGCCGCTATCACGAGAAACCCTCGGTGAAGCGGAAGCGCAAGATCCGTGAGGCGCGCAAACGGCGTCGGCGCGAAGCCAAGCGACGCGTGGTTCGCTAGCCGCTCTTCGCTGGCAGCCGACTGTCCTCGTTGTCCCGCGCGTGCGAATGTGCGTGCGCGGGCGAGGGTCTAGCCATGCAAAAATGGATCGAGGTCCAAATCGAGGCCCAGGCCGAAGCCGCTGATCTGGTGGCTGCCGCGGTAGGCCCGATCGCCGGTGGCGTTGAGCTGCGGGACACAGAGACCCTGCTCTCGGCAGCGGCAGGTCGTACCTGCGTGGTGGCCCTGTGTCCACCCGAGCAAGCCCAGGCGTTGCTTGACACTGTGGACGAAGCGCTCGCCTCGGCGCGCGCAGCGGGAATCGCGGTGGATCCGGTGACCATTCGCCAGCGTGAAGCCCACGAAGACGAGTGGCGTGACGTGTGGAAGCAGTTCTTCCGCGCGACACGTGTTGGCCGGCGATTCACGGTGCGGCCGAGCTGGGATCCCGGTGCGGTGCCCGAGGGTGAATTCGTCGTCGATCTTGACCCTGGGATGGCTTTTGGCACCGGGGCACATCCTTCAACGCGGCTGGTGATCGGGCTGGCCGAAAGACTGTCAGAAGACCGCCCGGCCCTTGGCCGCGTGCTCGATCTCGGCTGTGGCTCCGGAATTCTCTCCATCGTGGCCGCGCGCCTGTGGCCGCTCGCCACCGGCCTGGCCGTGGACAACGATCCCCTGGCGACCATTTGTGCGCAGGAAAACCTGGAACGAAACCGCGTCGGCAGCTTCGCGCTGCAAACCGGGACTCTGGCGGACGTGGCGGGACGGTTCGACCTGGTCATGGCCAACATCCAGGCCGATGTTCTGACCGCGCTGGCGCCCGATCTCCCGTCGCGACTGGCCGATCAGGGGCGGGTCATTCTTTCGGGATTGTTGCTGGAACAGGTGGATGACGTGCTCGCGACCTTCTGCGCGGCCGGCTTCGTTCTGGATGCGCGTGCCGACGAAGGCGAATGGGGCGCGCTCCGACTGCGCCTGCCTTCGTGATCGCGATCGTCGGCAGGGTGGCGCTCTTCCCGCTGTGCTGCCGCCGCGCTCTGTGGTGAAATCAGCGGTCTATGCCACGCGTGTTTGTTCCGGCGCAGCTTCTTGACGGCGAGCGGGTGACGCTCGACCGGGCGGCGTCCAAGCACTTGGTCAAGGTTCTACGGCTGCAAGCCGGGGCCAAGGTTTGCGTCTTCGACGGGCGCGGCACCGAGATCGAAGGATCCATCGTGCGGGCGAGCGCCTCTGGCGTCGAGATCGCCCTGGGACAGCGCCAGCAGGTGCCGTTGCCGCCTGTGACCATCACGCTGCTGCAGTCAGTGCCGCGCGGCGACCGCATGGATCTCATCGTGCAGAAGACGACCGAACTGGGAATTTCGCACATCGTCCCCCTGACCAGTTCCCGCGGCATGGTGAAACCGCCGCCGAGCAGGATCCTGCGCTGGCGGACGATCGCGCAAGAGGCAGCCCGCCAGTCGGGTCGCGCCGACGTTCCCGACGTCGCGGACGTCGTCGATCTGGATGTGGCGCTGGCAGCGGCGGGCGGCACGCGCTTGGTGCTCTGGGAAGAAGAGCGCGCCCTGCCCTTGCGCCGGGTCCTCGCTGCGTTGTACCCCGCACCTGTGACCCTGCTTGTCGGACCCGAGGGCGGCCTTTCGCAAGCGGAGGTCGAGCTAGCCCGCAAGCACGGGTTCATCTCGGTGAGCATTGGCCCGCGCATCCTGCGGGTGGAGACCGCCGCTCTGGTCGCCGTTGCCCTAACGCAATCCGCCCTTGGGGGATTGGACTAGGAAACTTGCAACCGCCAGTGGCTGTTCACACAATGGCCGCGTGACTACCTACGCGGCCGTATGCAACGCCATGGCGACTTTCGATGAGTCAGGCCCCACGCGGCCGAATCCTCCGGGCGAGGCCAGCCACGATCTTCCGTCGGACTCGGCGGCTACGCCCCTGCCTGGGACTCACGGCCAGCGGGTTCTTCGCGTTCGCGCGGCGGGCGTGGCACGGCGCTTTCTCGCGGCGCTTGTCGACGGTGCGCTGGTGGGCGCGGTCGCCATTGGCGCGACCCTCGCTGCGGCGCTGGCGCTCGGCGTATCGCTGCCCGGTTCCAAAGAACTGGGTCCGGATTTCGTCCTGGCAGGCTTGCTCGACCGCAATCCCATGGCTCTCGGCGCGCTAGGGCTGCTGGCCGGAATGAGCGCTCTTTATCAGATCTATCTGGGCGGCATCCTGGGCCAGACGGCCGGAAAACGCCTACTTCATCTGCGCGTAATCTCCGCCCGCGGTGGCGCGCCTGGCCCCCTTGTCGGTTGTGTGCGTTTCGTGGCCCTGCTGCTGAGCCTGGCGCCGGTTGGACTCGGCTGGCTGTGGTGCCTGTTCGACCGCGACCGCCGCGCCCTGCACGATCACCTGTCCGGGACCTACGTGATCGTCGAGGACAGATGACACAAGGGCCGCCTGGTCAAGCGGCCCGCAACCCCATGTCACTTTCATCGCTTGCCACGGCCCTGGTGAAGGCCTCCCTCTTGTCGGAGGAGACCGCGATGCAAGTCGAGCGACGCCACCAGCTCTATGGCGGCGGCCTCGACACGGTGGTGCTGGAGATGGGTCTTCTCGACGAGATGACTCTCGTCACCCATGTGTCCAACATCACGGGAATTCCAGCGGCGTCGCTTGAACGTCTGGCCCAACCCGACCTGCAGGCCGGCCCGTGGTTTGATGCTGGCGCTGCGGCCCGCATTGGTGCGGTTCCCATCGGTCGGCGCGAAGATGCGTTGGAACTGGCGGTACACCCGGAGGCCGACCACGATGCCCTGGTGGCGTGGGCCGGCGAGCACCGCCTCTTGGTCGAACCCTACCTGGTCACCGAAGCCCGCTTTCGCGGCCTTCTGGGCGTCGTGTACCACATCCCGGTGCCGCCCCGATTCGTGTCCCTGCTAGCGCAGCTCATGGGCGCGACCGCCGCGCGGCGCTGGTTGGCGCTGGCCCAGCCCTTTCCCGCGGTGGCACCAGCCACGGCGGCCGCTTCCGCCGTCGACGAGGTCGAAACCCTGCTCGAAACCGCACGTCTGGGCAACGAGACCGCACGCCGTTCAGCGTGGCGCGCGCTCGGCCGCCGCCTGCGCGACCCACGCGTCGCCGCCCAGGTTCACTCACTGCGGGCGCGCCTTTCCAGTTCCGACGCCAGCGTTGCCACCGCAACCCTGTCCGCGCTGGCCGAACTGCGCGATCCTTCCTTTGTGCCTGCGATCATCGATCGCCTGGAAAGCGAGGACGAGCACGTGGCCCTGGCCGCGCGTTCAACCTTGCTGGCCCTGACGGGCGATGACCTCGGACCCAAACGGCGACGCTGGCTCGATTGGTGGGAAAAGATGGGCCAGCGCCCGCGCGTCGAGTGGCTGCTAGAAGCTCTGGCGCATCGCGATCCGCAGATTCGCCTAACGGCCTCGCAGGAACTACAGGAAACCACCGGCGAGTATTTCGGCTACCACTACGATCTTCCCGAACGCGACCGCGAGGAAGCCCGCCGCCGCTGGCTGGCCTGGTGGCAAACCACCGACAAGCGCCGTTTCGCCTAGCCGCGACGGCCCTACTTTGGAGAGTTGAAGGCCCCACTCCGGCGTGTGCTAGATTGCGGGACCCATGTTCGAGACACTCACCCAAGGATTCCGGGCCGCCAAGCAAAAATTCCAGGGCCTGGCGGAGCTCAATGAAAGCACGGTCGATGCAGCGCTGATCGACGTGCGCACCTCACTGCTCGAAGCCGACGTCGGCTTCGAGGTGGTGCAAGACTTCTGCCGGCGGGTCAAAGAGAAATCGCTTGGCGTGATCGTCAAGGTGCGGGCGAGCAGCAACGAAAAAGTTCGGCGCGTCACCCCGGAAGACCACTTCGTCAAACTCTGCCACGACGAATTGGTCGAGCTGATGGGGCCGGTCGATTCGACCATTCGTTTCGCCAAGAAGGGCCCCACCGGCATCATGGTGGTGGGCCTGCAAGGAAGCGGCAAGACCACGACCGTGGGGAAACTCGCGCGTTTGCTGGAAAAACGCGGCCGCCGTCCCCTGCTGGTTGCCGCGGACGTGTACCGTCCCGCCGCTATCGATCAGCTCCGCATCCTGGGCGAGCAACTGCACATGCCGGTGTACTCCGAGCCCGGAGGCAGCCCGCCGCTCATTTGCGAAAAGGCCCAGCGGATTGCCGCCGAATCGGGCCGCGACACCGTTCTATTCGACACCGCCGGCCGGCTCGCCATCGACGAGCCGCTGATGAACGAGCTCAAGGAGATCAAACGCCGCTGCAACCCGGCCAACGTCCTGTTCGTCATCGACGCCATGATCGGCCAAGACGCGGTCGCCACCGCCAAGACGTTCCACGACTGGCTGGCTTACGACGGCGTCATCCTGACCAAGCTCGACGGCGACGCGCGCGGTGGCGCCGCCCTGTCAGTCAAGGCGGTGACCGGCAAGGCGGTCAAGTTCGTCGGTATGGGCGAGTCGCTCGACCGGCTTGAGGAATTCCGACCTGACGGCATGGCCAGCCGAATCCTCGGCCGCGGCGACGTGGTCGGGCTCATCACCCAATTTGAAGAGGTGGTGGACGAGGAAAAGGCCGAGCAGGACGCACTGCGCATGCTCAAGGGGAAGTTCGACATGAACGACTTCCTTGAGCAAATCTCGGTGCTCAAGAAGATGGGTCCCCTGGCCGACTTGGTGGACAAGATCCCCGGCGTCGCCGACGCCAACCTGCAGGTGGACGATCGGGAACTGGTGCGCATCGGCTCGATGATTTCATCGATGACCGAGGATGAGCGCCGGCACCCCGAGCGTTTCATCGTATCGAGCTGGGAAGAGGTGCTCGAGGGCGGCAAACGCAAGAAGAAGCGCAGCGCCTTTTACGACATGGGCCGACTGGCCCGCGTCGGCCGCGGCTGCGGACGCAAAGAATCCGAGGTCGCGGACCTGCTCAACCGATTCGCCATGATGAGGCAGGTGATGATGCAGCTGGGGGCCTCGACCGGCCTGCTCGGCAAGATTCCCGGATTCAAGGGCATCGCCCAGGCCAAGAAGTTGCTCGGCGGCATGGACATGGACCAACTGGCCAACATGATGAGCACGCCATCGCCCGAGCGCGGCCACTTTCAGGTATCGCAGCGCAACCAGGACCGGTCCAAGGACAAGCGCAAGCGCAAAGACGCCCGCAAGGCACGCAAGAAGGCGCGCCGGCGGAAGTAGCCGTTTCCTTTCAAACCTTCGGCGTGGCGACAAGAAGGTCGAGTGGGGCACCGGCGCTTTCGGCCCGCCAGGACCCAGCCGCCGCGGGCAGCAGGGCGGTCTGCATGGTCACAAGCGGCAGCGCTCCCCCGTCGGTTGACAGAACCCCGCGCCCGTCGATACAGGTGACCACGGCGCAAGTGTCGCCTGGAGGACGCCGCAGCGTCGCGCCCGCAGAAATGCGGAATTGCTCGACGGCAAAGTACGGACAGGTGACCAGCGGACGGGAGGCGATCCGTCCGGCTGGGTCGGACTGCCACGCCGGCCGAATCGGGCCGAATCCCGTGCGGGAAAAATCGATGGTGGCCAGGGACTGGGCGATGTGCAGCGGCCGTGGTTTTCCGTCCAGGCCCATGCGGTCCCAATCGTAAACGCGAAAGGTGATGTCTGATGTCTGCTGGATCTCGTAGAGCAAGCACCCCCCTCCCAGGGCGTGCACCGTGCGCGCCTCGATGAAGAAGACATCGCCAGCCTTTCCCTCGAAACGATTGAGCGTGGCGGCGAGCGTGTGGTCGCCCAAGGCGCGCTCAAAGGCATCGCGAGTCACCCCCGGACGCGTGCCCTGAAACAAGGCCCCTCCATCAGCGAGGATCACCCAGCACTCGGTCTTGCCACGGTCACCGGCTCCGAGAATGGAGGCTGTGGCATCGTCGGGATGGACCTGGACGCTCAGGTTGTCGGCGGCGTCGATCGTTTTGATCATCAGGGGGAAGACACCGCCGCGAAAATTCGCGCCCACCAGGGCGGGCCCGGCCTCGGCGACCAACTCGCGCAAGGTGCGGCCAGCCAGCGGACCTTGCGCCACCACGCTCATGCCGCGGGTGTGGTCCGACAGATCCCACGACTCGCCAATCGGCCCAGGCGGCAGGTCCGAGCGCCAGCGCTGCATGCGCCGTCCGCCCCACACCAGAGTTTGGTATGCGGGTCGAAATGTGAGGGGAGAGCGCAGATCCATGGCTCGACGTGCTTCTAGCCTAACTTCCCAGAAGAAACGACAACGCGAGCGCGATGGTCCCGACCAGCACCAGGGCGGCGATAACCATGAAGGCCAACGGGCTGCGGCGCGAGGCCTTCCGGCCATCGGCGACAGCTCCCGATTTCGCAGATGCAGCCAGCCTTGGGCCAGATTCTTCGGCCGAAGGACGACGCACAGCTCGGTCACCCACGGCCCCGGACGATGTGCGGGTGTCGGCAAGTACCGCCCCGGCTTGGCCGTCTCGGTCGCCCAAATCAGCCGCGCCAGCGCCTGGCTCGCCGGCCTCGACTTCTTCCATCTGCCGTAGGTAGCGATCCTCGGGGTCTTCCAGCCGCAAGGTGGTCTGGCCAAGACGCAGCACATCGCCGTCAGACAAGCGCTGCTCCGCCACGAGGCGCTCACCTCGGCACAGAACGCCATTCTTCGAGCCGAGGTCGCGCACGAACACGCCGTCCCAGCGCCGCTCAAACTCCGCATGCTCGCGTGACATGTCGTCGTCGGGCACGACCAAGTTGCATCCGCTCGCGCGCCCGATGCGGTAGCAGCAGCCCACGGCGTCCAGGTGCAACTCACGTCCGTAGGCTGGACCGTCCGTCACCACGACCCGGGGAACCTCGCCCGGCCGCCACGCCCCGAACAGATCACTCACCAAACGCCGCGCCAGGGTCGCCGTCGATTCAGGCGATCCCGCCCGCCCCCGTTCACCTGGCGCGGGCTGACCCTCGCCCTCCAGCACGAGCGCGACGTCGGCAAGACACAGGATATCGCCCCCCGACACCATCTGCGCCTGAAACGGCGTCAGCCGCCGCCCATTGACGGTCGTGCCGTTCGCACTGCCCAGATCCTCGAGCAGCCAGCCTCGGTCACTTTGCGCCAGACGGGCGTGCTGTTCGGACACGGCCGCAAAAGGCAACTCAACTTCATTCCCAACGCGGCGGCCGATCGTGAGAACACCGTCGCGCGGCTCGACCTCGACCACCCGTTCAACTGAGGCGGACGCCAGCTGGCTGCCAGCTCGTATGCGAAAACGAAGAGACAAGGCTGTTCTTAACGGCGTGCGAGCCGAGCCGGCCGAATCAGGTGCCGCTGCTACCGGACGGGTTCGGCGGGACGGCGGCGGTCGGCGCAGGTGCAGCCGCAGCCGGTGGAGCAGGCACCGGGCCAGGGTCGATCCCGTGCTGCTTGAGCGCAGCCAGGTAGTGGTCACGCTCGGCAATGGCCCCGAGCAACTTGTTTCGCATCACATCGTTGTTCTGCTTCAGGCGGCCAATCTCGGACAGATCGCGCTGGCGGGTCGAATCGGTCTTGGACGCCCGGGCTAGGGCCTTGAGGAACTCGGCCTGCGGGATCTCCGCGAAGGGCGTGGCCCGGTACTGATCGGTATCGACCTTTTCCAGATAACCCTCGGCTGCCAGGCCAAGAAGTGAGCGCGATACCACCGACTCATTGGCACCGATGGCCAACGAAATATCGACGGGCGCGAAGACCTGGCCGGACAGGGCCAGTCTCTTCAACTCGTCGTAAAGCTCTTGCCGACCCAGCTTGCTGCCGGAATCGCTGCCGCTCGTGGTACGGACGCCTGCTGCATGGCTACGCTTGAGACTCATGATCGCCCCCTCATGTCTATAATTTGAGACGCCTTATACCCCAATTTCTGCCGCGGTGTGATCCTGTCGTTTCCACAGGTGGCGATCAGCGTCCCCTGCGGTGCCGGCGCGAGCGCTGGTTCGATTCCGGCTCCGCCTTGGCAGCCGCGGGCAAGGGAATCTCCCACAACCGCGCGGCGGCTGGGTCAGCCCGGTAGCGCTTGAACAAGTAGACCAGCAGCCCCAGCCCGGCCAGCACCGAGGCCAGGCCGATGAACTGCGATGTCGAGAGGGTCCCGACGCTGCCGCGGTCGTCGTCGCCGCGATAGATCTCGATGATCGGACGCATGATGCCGTAGCCCAAGACCCAGCCCAGGAAGACCTCGCCCGAGAACTTGCGCACGCGCCGCAAGTACATGAGCAGGCCAAAGAGCGCGAGGCCGGTCAGCGTTTCGTAGATTTGCGTGGGGTGGACGGGCAGCGACCACGCCGAATCGGCGGCGAGCGCGTGCATCCGATTGACGTGATCTTCCCAAGCCGGGCTGCCCTTGGGGAAACGAATCGCCCAGACCACGTCCGATCGCCTGCCGTAGTCGCAGCCGAAAAGCAGACAACCCACGCGCGTGATGGCCGTGCCCAGTACCACCGAGGGCGCGGATGCATCGGCCCACCGAAGCAGCGGAATCTTGCGCCTCCAGCAGCCGTACCAGCTGGCCCCGAACCCGCCAATCATTCCGCCGTAGGCGACCAGTCCGCCCTTGTTGAGCAGAACCATGTCGAGCGGGCTGGAAAACTCCTGGTATTGCGTGATGATGTAGAGGAGACGCGCTCCAATGATCGACCAGACCGCGGTCCACATGTAGATGGCGCCGGCGTCTTCGCTGCGGATGCCATCCTTGCGGGTCAGGCGCATGGCCACGAACCAGCCGGTCACGAATCCGGTGGCCAGCATCACCCCATAGGAGAAGATGGGCACGGGCTTCCAGTCTTTGCTGAACATCCCAACGTAGGGAATCCAGGTTTCGCCGCGAATCTTCAGGATCGCCCACGCCCCCGCCACCAGAAGCAGCGGGGTGGACGACGCCTGGACCTTGGGGTTGCGGCGGCGCTGAACCTTGTTGCGCACGAAGGACGCAAGGGCCAGCACCAGCGCCGCGACGAAGAGAACCTTCGAAGGAATCTGCAGCAGAATCGGATGCATAGCCGACCATACCGCGATGTCGCGCGCCCGTCGACAGGCACGCGAAGACGCACGAAGCTGGCCTTCTATATGCAGAAAAGGACGCAGACCCGGCGGCCTGCGTCCTCGGTGTTCTTCGTGGCGAAGCGGCTACTTCTTCGGCGACTCGGTGAACTCGGCGTCGATCACGTCGTCTTTGCCGCCGGTGCCCTTGCCGTCGCCGCCCGAAGGAGGCGGATTGCCGGCCTGCGCGCCCTCGCTGCCGCCGGCCGCCTTGTAAAGCGCCTCGGCCATCTTGTGCGACGCCTTCTCCAGACGCTCGAACGCACCCTTGAAGACTTCGGCGTCGATCGCCTCGCGGTTCGACTCAAGCGTGGTCTTGGCGTCCTTGAGCGCGTCTTCCAAACCCTGGCGCTCGGTTGACGGAATCTTGTCCTTGTTCTCGTCGAAGTGCTTCTGCACGCTGAACGAAAGGGTTTCCAGGCGGTTGCGCGCCTCAATGGCCTCGCGCCGCTTCTTGTCTTCGGCCTCGTGCTCCTGTGCCTGTTTGACCATCTTCTGGATGTCGGCTTCGGACAGACCGGAGGACGATGTGATGGTGATGTTCTGCACCTTGCCGGTCGCCTTGTCCTTGGCCGACACGTTGACGATGCCGTTGGCATCAATGTCGAACGTCACTTCGATCTGCGGCACGCCACGTGGCGAAGGCAGGATTCCCTCCAGCCCGAACTTGCCGAGCAGGCGGTTGTCGTTGGCCATGGGCCGCTCGCCCTGGAACACCTTGACCTCGACGGAGGTTTGGTTGTCGGCCGCGGTGGAGAAGGTTTCAGACTTCTTGGTGGGAATCGTCGTGTTGCGCGGGATGAGAACCGTCATCACGCCGCCCAGGGTTTCAATGCCCAGCGAAAGTGGTGTGACGTCGAGCAGGAGCATGTCCTTGACCTCGCCCGACAGCACGCCCGCCTGGACGGCCGCGCCCAGCGCCACCACCTCGTCAGGGTTGACGCCCCTGTGGGGTTCCTTGCCGAAGAAATCCTTCACCACCTGCTGCACGCGCGGGATGCGGGTTGAACCACCCACCAGCACCACCTCGTTGATGTCCGTGGTCTTCTTACCTGCGTCGGACAACGCCTTCTTGGTCGGCTCCACCGTACGCTGGATGAGATCCTCGATCATCTGCTCCAGCTTGGCGCGCGACAGGCGCATCTGCAGGTGCTTGGGGCCAGCGGCGTCGGCGGTGAGGAACGGCAGATTGATCTCCGTCTCCAAGACCTGCGACAACTCGATCTTCGCCTTTTCCGCGGCCTCGCGCAGACGCTGCAGGACCATCTTGTCCTTGGACACGTCGATGCCCTGGTCCTTTTTGAACTCGGCGATCAGCCAATCCATGATGCGCACGTCGATGTCGTCGCCGCCCAGGTGCGTGTCGCCGTTGGTCGACACCACCTCGACCACGTTTTCGCCGACCTCCAGAATGGAAATATCGAAGGTGCCGCCGCCGAAGTCATAAACGGCGATGAGCTCGTCCTTCTTCTTGTCGAGGCCGTAGGCCAGCGCCGCAGCGGTCGGCTCGTTGACGATGCGCTTGACCTCAAGCCCGGCGATGCGGCCCGCGTCCTTGGTCGCCTGGCGTTGGGCATCATTGAAGTAGGCGGGAACCGTGATGACCGCGTCGACGATCTTCTCGCCCAGGTAGTCCTCGGCCGCTTTCTTCAGCTTCTGCAAAATTTTGGCCGACACCTCGGGCGGCGTGATCTTCTTGCCGCGGATGTCGAAAACCACCTCGCCACTGGCGCCACGCGCGGTCTTGAACGGCACGCGGTGCTCGTCCTCGTCCGCCTCTTCGTAGCGCCGGCCCATGAACCGCTTGGCCGAGAAAACCGTATTCTCGGGATTGGTTATGGCCTGGCGCCGCGCAATCTGCCCAACCAGGACCTCGCCCTTTTCATCCCATCCGACCACGGAGGGAGTCAGACGAGCGCCCTCCTCGTTCGCGATGACCTTGGGTTCCTTGCCATCCATGATGGCCACCACCGAGTTTGTGGTTCCGAGGTCGATTCCTATGATCTTTCCCATTTTCTTGTCCTTTTCCGTAGGGATGAATGTCAGGTTCCCAGACGCGGCGTACAGTAAACACCGCCCTTTCACGCGTCAAGGACAGGGGACGCGGATCGCGAACGCGAGGGAACTAGCCCTCGATGAAGCTCTTGAGTTGCAAGCTGCGCGACGAGTGGCGCAACTTGAGCAAAGCCTTGGCTTCGATCTGGCGGATGCGCTCGCGCGTGACGTCGAAGTTCTGCCCCACCTCTTCCAGGGTGTGGTCAGACTTTTCGCCGATGCCGAAGCGCATGCGCAGCACCTTCTCTTCACGCGGCGTGAGCGTGGCGAGTACCTTGCGCGTTTGGTCGGCCAGGTTCATCGCCATCACAGTGTCTGCGGCTGAGATGACGCTCTTGTCCTCGATGAAATCGCGCAGGTGCGAGTCTTCTTCGGCGCCGATGGGGGTTTCGAGCGAGATGGGCTGCTTGGCAATGTTGAGCACATTGCGGACCTTGTCGAGCGACAACTCCATCTTCTCGGCGATCTCCTCAGGCGTCGCCTCGCGTCCCAGCTTCTGCACCAAATAGCGGCTGGTGCGAATGAGCTTGTTCGTGGTCTCCACCATGTGCACGGGGATGCGGATGGTGCGGGCCTGGTCCGCGATGGCGCGTGTGATGGCCTGCCGGATCCACCAGGTCGCGTAGGTCGCGAACTTGTAGCCACGCTTGTACTCGAACTTGTCCACCGCCTTCATCAGGCCGATGTTTCCTTCCTGGATCAGGTCCAGGAACTGCAGGCTGCGGTTGGTGTGCTTCTTTGCGATGGAGACGACCAGCCGCAGGTTGGCCTCGACCATTTCGACCTTGGCCTGCTCCGCCTGACGTTCGCCGTCCTGAATCTCCCGCACGGTTTCGCGCAGGAGGTGCTCGGTCATGGTGGCCTCGTCTTCCACCTTCTTGACCGTCTTCTTGGCCCTGTCGATGATCTTGGCCAGCTCGTCGATCTCGTCGGGGTGCAGGCCCAGCTTCTTGGCCATCGCACGCTGGCGCGGCGGCGAGGCACAAATTTCGTGCAAGGCCTTGCCGAGCCCGCCCGGGGCAATCCCGGCACGATGCTCGCAGTCGACGATCTCTCGCTGAGCGGCCTCGATGCGCGACACCAAACCCTTGAGCCGGACGACGATGCGATCGATCTGCTTCTTGTGCAGGCGCAAGTCCTGTAGGGTATCGATCATCTCCAGCTTGATCGCCGCGACCTGGCTCTTGGCCTTCTTGCGCGCGGCCTCGGTGGCGGCCTTCTTCTCCTCGACCTTCTGCACTTCCTTGTGCAGCCGGCGCACCTTTTCAATGACCTTGCACACGCGGTCGACGTGCCAGTTCTCGTCGAACTCGGCGTCCTCATCGTCCACGTCCTTGACGACCTCTTTGACCCGGATCTTCTGCTGGCGCAGTTTGTCGCCCAAATCGAGGATCTCCTCGATGGCCACGGTGGAATTGAGCACGACCTCCAGCACGCGGCGCTCGCCCGCCTCCATACGCTTGGCGATCTCCACCTCACCCTCGCGGGTGAGCAGCGACACTGATCCCATCTTGCGCAGGTACAGACGCACCGGATCGTTGGTTCGAGAACTCTCGTCCTCCTCTTCTTCCTCTCCCGCGGCCGGCTGCGCGAGTTCGGGCTCGACCTCTTCCTCGTGGGCGGCTTCGCCCGAACCCGCCTTGTCAGCCCCGTGCGGTTGGGGGGAGTCCACCATCTCGATGCCCTCGCCACCCAAGATCGACATCCAGTCGTCGATCTGGTCGGCCGATCCCGTGCTGGCCAGCATGTGATCGTTGACCTCGTCGTAGGTGAGAAACCCCTTCGCCTTGCCGATGGCGATAAGATCTCGCTTCTTGCGGTCGGTGGTCGCTGTCGCCCGCTTGGCCGCGATCTTACCGGCGGATTCCACTTCCTCGTGGTCGGAGTTGTCGTCGTTCAATTGCTCGTCACCGTCATCGATCATAGGGCCAGGACCCCTTCAGTAGAGGGCAGAAGACCCATTGTGATGGGAATCAGTGCCATTGGCCTTAGAGAGTAACCGTCAACCGCCGCCGAGCGAGGTTTCTTCACGCAAATGATGGAGATCATTGCAGCACGTCCTCCCAAAGCGCCAGTTTCTCGCCATTTCTTTGGCAAGAGCGACATTTCCCTAACGATTTCGCAGGGTTTCCGGGAGCAACCGCCGAGAGCCATTTGACCCTGTCGGACATTTACCAGCGATTCTGACGCAACATGAGGCGTGCCGGCTGGCTACGCGGGACGACGTCGGCGACGCGTTGGTCGTCTATTGCAACTTGAGCACGGTGCCGTGGCTGATGTCGTTGCCCACCCCGGGCAGGGTCGTTGGGGTCGTCCAAGTCTTGAACATGTCGGTGCTGTCGCTGGACTTCTCGTGCCCGCCCCCGCCAGCGTCACAGAACAGGCGCCAGATTCCGTTGCCGAGGTCGATCACAGCCGGCGCTTCCTTGCATCCCGGCCAGTAGCTCTTGCTGTCGAACGTCCACGGACCGTCCAAGCTGGATGCCGTCCCATGCTGCACGAACGCTCCCTTGGAGAAAGAATGGTACGTGTCGCCGACTTTGACGACGAAGGTGTCGATGACCCCAGGTCCAATTCCAATCCATGTGCCCGCGCCCCATTTGGTCAACGTGGCGTCGGTCGGCTCGTAGCGATAGGTCTTCTGGTCGACGCTGACCAGGACGTGAATGCTGCCGTCGGTGTCCTTGAACCATTCTGGTGCCCACACGTTGTTGGGCTTGAGGACACTGGCGTCCACTTGGGTGACCAGAGTCCAGTCCTTCAGGTTGGCGCTTGAAGCAACGGCAAAACTGGTTTGATGCCCGCAGCAGCCCGTGCCCGCTGGAGGCGTGGTGAAGGCCACATAGAACTTGCCATCAGTGTGCTTCATGATGCTGGGATCGCGCAGATTGCCGGTGGGCCCGCCGAATCCGGTGTCGTAGAGCACCTTGAAGTTCAACGCATCGTCGGACGAATAGATCATGAGCGTGGAGGCTGGAGCGTCGTCGTTGAAGCACGAGAAGACGTAGGAATATCCAGGGCCGGTGCCGATTGTCTTGCCGCCAGTGCCAGATGTCCCTCCCGAGCCAGGCAAGCCCCCCGCACCCCCGCCTCCCGTGCCACCCAACGCCCCGCCGGTCCCTGATCGACCCGCCACGCCGCCGGTGCTGATTGTACCGCCGGAACTCGTTGCGCCGCCGGTGCTTGCGGTACCGCCTGATCTGGCTGTACCACCGGTACTGATGACACCGCCTGAGCTGATCGCACCGCCCGCGATGGCGGTTCCACCAGATTCCACAATTCCGCCCGTAGCAGGAGCACTGCCGCCCGTTGCACTGACGGTCGTTGCCGACGTGGTGCCACCAAGGGCTGGCGTGCCACCCGACTGGACGCCACCCGAAGCGGCGACGCTGCCACCAGTCGCGACACTCCCCCCCGATGCAACCGCGCCTCCCTGGGAAGGGGTGCCGCCGGTGTCCGACCCGCCCGGTGCGCTTGACGAGCAACCCGAGGACAGGGGGCCGACTGCCAGCGCCGCAACAAGCGCGGACAATCGCAATGTCGCCAAATGCGGAGTGAACGCCCGATCTCTGTCCACTTAGTTCCCCTTAATCACAGTGCCGTGGCTGATATTGGCGCCCACAGTGGGCAGAGTCTGAATCTTCGTCCAAGTCTGGAATAGGTTCGTGCTGTCACTGGTGCAGTCACTGTACATTTCGTGGCCAGCCGAACCAGCGTCAGTGTAGAAACGCCACGTCCCACTGGCGAGTTCAACCAAACACGGTGCTTCCTTGTGATTGCCCCAGCCCGCCCAGTCGCCGGTGTTCTTGCCGAAATCCCAAGGACCGTCCAGGCTGGCCGAAGTCGCATGCTCGACGTAGGTGGCTGATTCGTGCTTTGTGAACGCGTGGTAGGTGGTGCCGACCTTGACCATGAAGGTGTCGATGTAGTCGGGGCCAATGCCGATCCACTTTCCTGCGCTCCACTTGGTAAATGTGTCGTCCGTCGGCTCGTACCGATAAGTCTTGGCGTCGATGCTGACTAGGACATGAATACTCCCATCAGTGTCCTTGAACCATTCAGGTGCCCACACATTCTTCTGTCCGGCGACGCCGCTTTGCACCTGAGTGATTGTGGTCCAGGTCTTTAGATCGGAGCTTGAGGCCACATTGAAACTCGACTCGGCACCGCAGCAACCAGTGCCAGCCGGTGGCGTCGTATGGACCACGTAGAACTTGCCATCGGTGTGTCTCATGATGCTGGGATCGCGCAGATTTCCGGTTGGCCCGCCATACCCGGTGTCGTAAAGCAACTTGAAATTCAGCGCGTCGTCGGACGTGTAGATCATGAGAGTGGAAGCCGGCGCAGCGTCGTTGAAACAGGCGAAGATGTAGGGATAGTTTGGTCCGCCTGTGATCTTCCCACCGCTTCCAGTGGACGCCCCGCCTGTGCCAGGCTGGCCTCCAGTACTGCCGCCAGCCGCGATCGATGTCCCGCCTGTCCGGCCTGCGACGCCGCCAGAGCCTGTCACGCCGCCCGCAGTGGTCACACCGCCGGCACTGCTGGCACCGCCAGCGCGGGTCGTGCCGCCGGAACCACTCGCACCGCCTGCCTCGGTCGCGCCGCCCGAGCTGGACGTGCCGCCCGAGCTGGACGTGCCGCCCGTGTCAGCGATCCCCCCCGACGCCATTCCTCCGCTCGAAGAATTGCCACCTGTGGCGCCGCCGCTGCCTGCCGAGGTCGTGCCCCCAGAAGCCGGCGTTCCACCCGACGCAGGGTTACCGCCCGTGACCGGACTGCCGCCAGTCGCGACGGTGCCGCCCGAAACGATCGCCCCGCCCTGAGATGAAACGCCGCCGGTCGGCGACCCGCCTGACGTGTTGGAAGAACAGCCCAAGGGCACGCCTGCCAGAACTGCGACAAGCGCGGACCATCGCACCATGTGCGGCCCTGGTCCCAGATGCCGATTCGTCATCGATTTCTCCTGTATGTAGGTCTACTTGAGTCTTTGCAGCGACTCGTGGCCACCGAACAGCGATGGGCCAGCTCTCCACACGCTCTATGTTCCGGCAGAGCGGTCGACTGGCTCAAGAAAATCGGTTGTCCTGCCGTGACAGAGGATGCGCACATTCTCCTTGGCCCCGGACGGGTGCGCGCGGCTACTGTTGAACGAGCGGGCCTCGCACGTGACCCTTTTTCCTGAGCCGGCCCCCCCCATAACCGGCACCTCCCTTCCCAGACGACATGCGCAGCGAAACCGACACTCAGGTCCAAGAAGGCGCCAAAATCCTGGTGCTGCCAGCCGCTGCCCTTTCGACTCTCGACGATGCCGGCCTGGTGCGTGCGGTTCTGGCAGGGGATCCGCGCGCGCCGCGCGTCCTGTGGGATCGCCATGCGCGCCTGGTCTACCGCATCCTGCGCCGCTCACTCGGCCAGCAAAATGAGGTCGAAGACCTGGTGCAAGAAGTCTTCCTCAACCTATTCAGAAGGCTGCCCACGCTGCGCGAGCCCAGGGCCCTTCCCGCCTTTCTGGTCACCATCACGACCTTGACCCTGCGCCACGAGTTGCGCCGCCGCTGGGTGCGACGCTGCATGACCCTCGGCGCGAGGGATGACATCGATCCCGATCTGCAGGCGGTGCATCCCAATCCCGAAGCACGCCAGGCGGTTGCCCGGCTCTACGCGATCCTCGACCGGCTTGGCAGCGAGGACCGCATCGCCTTTGTTTTGCGCTTCATCGAAGGCATGGAATTGACGGAGGTGGCGGTGGCCATGGGATTGTCCCTGGCCACGGCCAAGCGCCGGCTGGCGCACGCCCGCGCGCGGGTCGATCACCACATTGCCAAAGATCCCGGCCTGTCCGCTTACCTCTCGGAAATAGACGAGACATCCCCATGACCACCAGCCTAGATCCCCAAGACCCCGATCGCGCCATTCGCCACTTGTGCGAGCTAGCTCGGGCCAGCTTTACCGAAGGACTGTCGGCACGCGAGCAGGCCGGGTGGAACCGTCTGGCAATGAAACTGTCGGTACGCCCCCGTCCGCGACGCACCTTTGCCTGGGCTCTTGGCTTGGCGGCAGTTGCGGCTGCTGTGCCGCTGGCGTTATGGTGGAATCACACAGCGCCCAGCCTCGGGTTCCGCGTCGTCGACGAAAGTGGAGTGGCGCAAACCGCTGCCAATCTCGCGTCCTCCGGGCGCATCGAATTCTCCGACGGATCACAGGTGAGCGTGGCCGCCGAGGCCCGCGCAAGTGTCACAGCCATCGACGCGCGGGGCGCACACATCCGGCTGGAACACGGCCGCCTGTCTGCACGCTTCGTGCAGCTCCCCAATGCGAGTTGGTCGGTGGCAGCCGGGCCCTACCAGGTCTTGGTCACAGGGACAGCGTTCGATGTGAGCTGGGCGCCGGATGAACATGCCTTCGAGCTGTGGCTTCGTCACGGTAGCGTTGTGGTCAAGGGGCCCAACGCCGGGCAAGGCATCGCTGTGATCGCTGGCCAGCATCTTCTGGCCAGCGCGACAACTGGGCAAATCGTGCTCGACGCCATGGCGCCGGCTGCCGCTGCTCCCCTGCCCGCCTCACCCGAGGCGACGGTCGACTTGGCCAAAGTGCCCTCGCCTCCTTCCGAACGGCCCGCCATGCACGAACCGTCGCGGGCACTCCGCCCGACGGCTTCTTCTCGATCGCCGACTGTCGAGGCGTCGCCGACCTGGCCGCAGGAATTGGCCCGTGGCGAATTCCAGCGCATCCTCGACGAGGGCGCGCGCCGAGGCATCGACCAGGTGCTATCGGGCGCAACCAGCGCCGATTTGGCTGCATTTGCCGATGCTGCCCGCTACGGCCGCAGAAACGTTCTGGCCCAGCGGGCACTGCTGGCCCAGCGCCAGCGTTTTCCCCAAACCCTGCCCGCGCGAGACGCCGCCTTCTTTCTCGGCACCCTCGACGAATCCCGCACTGGCCGCGAATCCCAACTGGGCGCGCTGCAATGGTACGGTCGCTATCTGTCAGAAAACCCTGCCGGAAATTACCGAGGACAGGCTCTCGGACGCCGTCTGGTGCTCTTCGAGTCGCTGCACGACCAAACGGCCGCCCGACAAACCGCCGCCCAATATCTGGCCCAATTCCCGGCTGGCCCCTACGCCAACAACGCCAGACGCATCGTCGAGCTTGGTCAGTGAAAACTGTAGTGGAACCAGTCGACGTCGATGGAGCCACTCTCGCCTAGGTTGTTGTAGTTGTAGATGCCGATGTAGTCGCCGCGGTAGCCCCCCCACTTGAGCGCAAAGATCCCGCCAAACTGGGTAAAGCCCGTTCCGTCGTAGCTGACGTAGTATGTGTTGCGGCCCGCCTTGTCCACCTGGGACCGCAGCCAAATCGTGGTGATGGAAGCGGGGATTTCGTCACCGCTGGCCGTCGTCCCGTTGTGCTTGTACCGCAAGGTTCGCTTCGGCCCGCTTTGTGCGACACCAATGGTCGCGTAGTCCGCGCCCCCATTGAAATGGCACAATCCGCCTTCCTCGCCATCCGCCATGTTGCCAATATCGATCTTGACGTCCACCTGCACTGAGTTGCCCTTGAGGTAGCGCTGAGCAATGGTATTGCCGGCCTTGAAGAAGTCTCCAGTTGAGAGGGGCTTGAAGGCCGAGAGGCGCAAGTATCCCGGCCGTGCCGTCAGCGACCATTTGTCGGCCCGCGGCTGGTAGTTCCACTGCCAGCGCGGGTGCAAAGTCGCATCACTGAATTCGTCGCTGCCCTGAGGAAACATCACCGGCTGTCCCGCCACCGGCTTCGCCACGGTCCAGACCGGCTCGCCGATGCCGTCATTGTTGCTGTCTGCGCCCGCCATCGGCCAGTCGTCAATCCAGGTCACGGGAAACAGACTGACCGGCCTTCCGTTTGTGTAGCCGGCCCCCTGATGGGTCAGGAAGTACCATTTCGCTCCGTCGGGTGAACTGACCAAGGATCCCTGGTCGAACCGACCCGTGGTCTTCCCCTCGGCATCCCCATGGATCATGATGTAATCAGCCGTGCCCTGCGGCGATTTGTCGTAGCGGCCGGGATGGCCCGGGCCGCCTGGCGATCCATCGGCCAACGTTCCATAGAGGTTCTTCGAGCGAATCATGACGGCCTTTCTTGTGTCGCCGCCGTTGTCGTTGTGGAAGAGGTAGTAGTAGCCCCGCATCTTCCAGATCTTGTTGCCCTCGCCAAGTATCGCTTGCGGATAGATATTCGTGCCACGGTCCGTGGGATCAGAGGTCTCAAGCCTCATCTTGGCCACCGTCGCATCCAGCAACTGCGTTCCATCCGGTGTCATCTGGAACAAGATGGGGTACCAGAACTTGCCCGGTTTGCTGGCCACAAGATAGGCTTTGCCGTCATCGTCCCAGAACGGACACGGATCGTCCCAGCTCAAGGCATCCAAGGGATCGCCATTCTTGTCCCTCATCAACTGTATGGCCCAAGGACCCGCTGGATTCGCAGCCGTGGCCACAACGAAGCCACCATTGGGCCAAGTCGTGACGTAGACCCAGAATCTTCCATCGTGAAAGCGGATCGACGGAGCGTAGACGCCGCTATTGTAGAGGTTCATTTCGGTGTAGCTGAAGCGGCTGTCGTGGAACTGGCTCGCCGGATCGGTGCTGACGTACCCAATGGTTTCCCAGCTCACCAAATCCTTGGAATGCAGGATCACCACGCCCCCGGAGAGCTGGAGAGTGGACGAGACCAAGTAGTAGTCGCTTCCAACCAGAATGACGTCGGGATCGCTGTAGTCCCCGGGCAGAATGGGATTGGTGAATGTGCCATCGCCCCGGTCGCCCCATGGTCCGGCAGGGCCGAGATCGGCAAAGGGCGCACCGCAGGCAGAAACACAGACCAGCACCGCAAGGTGAGGCAGGGGATTTCTTAACGTCTTCATCGGCTGCGCCACAGGATACCGAGCCGCCGCGCGGCTGTCGCCGCTTTTGTCAGCCCCGTCGGCGCCGCCGGTAGGCGACCATCGCGACTGCGCCGAGGCACGCGAGCGCATCCGTTCCTCGGGGCCCTCTGCCAAGGTCACAGGCGCAGCTGCCAGAGGCTGCGCCCGCCACGGGGCCACGACCTCCTCCATTTTCGGTCGAGACGCCGCCACCCGCTCCCCCAGCCGTCACGCCCACCCCACCGGCACCCGACACGCCGACGCCTCCGGAATTGGAAGTCATTCCCCCAAGTCCTGCCCCGCCACTCGATGGCGATCCCCCTGACAGGTCGGCCCCACTGCTGGTGGCAAGCCCGCCACTGCCTCCTGCCGCTCCCCCGCTTCCCATCGCAAGCGCATCCTCGCTCGCGACCGCATCCATGCTGCTGGTACCACCCCTTCCTGTGGCGTCCGATCGGCCGCCGGCAACCGCATCCACACCGCTGGCGTCGCCCCCTCCCCGTCCGCCCGAGCTGCCACCCGTGCCGGCGTCCCCGTTGCCCATGGCCGCACCGCCAGCGCCGGTCGTGCCGCCCCGCCCGCCTGCGCCGCCGTCCGCACCCCCAGAGCCGGTCGTGAGCGTCGGGCCGGCAAAGGTGTAGTGAAACCAGTCAACGTCGACAAAGCCGCTCTCGCTCGTATTGTTGTAGTTGTAGACACCGATGGTGTCACCGCGGTACCCGCCCCATTTGAGCGCAAACGTTCCACCCAGTTGGGTGAACGTCGTGCCATCGTAGCTGAAGTAGCACGTGCTGCTGCTCGACTTATCCACCTTGGACCGCAGCCAGATCGTGGCGGACGCAGCGGGGATCTGGTCGCCTTTGGTGATCGCTCCATTGCTGTCGTACTTCAGCGCCCTGGTTGTCCCGCTTTGCACAATACCTATGGTTGAGTAGTCCTTGCCGCCATTGAAGTGGCACAGCCCGGCTTCCTCTCCATCCGCCATGTTGCCGATGTCGATCTTGACATCCACCTGCACGGAATCGCCCTTCACGTATCTTTGGCCGATAGTATTGCCCGCCTGGAAGAAGGTTCCGCTGGTAATGGGTTTGAAGGCCGACAAGCGCAGGAATCCTGGCCGCGCGGTCAACGACCATTTGTCGGCGCGCGGCTGGTAGTTCCACTGCCAACGCGGGTGAAGGGCGGCCTCACTGAATTCGTCGCTGCCCTGAGGAAACATCACGGCTTGTCCGGCCACCGGCTTTTCAACCGTCCATACCGGCTCGCCAATGCCATCGCTGTTGCTGTCGACGCCGGCCATCGGCCAATCGGCGGTCCAGGTAACAGGGAACAAACTGATCGGTCTTCCATTTGTGTAGCCAGCGCCCTGGTGGGTCAGGAAATACCATTTCGCGCCGTCAGGTGAGCTGATCAAGGAGCCTTGGTCGAATCTGCCGGTGGTCTTACCAGCGGCGTCGCCATGGATCATGATGTAGTCAGCCGTGCCTTGCGGCGACTTGTCGTAGCTTCCCGGATTTCCGGGACCTCCTGGTGCCCCGCTGGCCAAAGTTCCATATAGATTCTTCGATCGAATCATGATGGCTTTGCGCGTGCCGCCGCCATTGTCGTTGTGGAAAAGGTAATAGTACCCTCGCATCTTCAGGATCTTGTTGCCTTCCCCTTGCACGGCCTGTGGGTAGATATTGGTCCCGCGATCCGTGGAATCAGCGGTTTCGAGCCTCATCTTGGCTACCGTGGCGTCCAGCAACTGCGTTCCATCCGGCGTCATCTGAAACAAGATGGGATACCAGAACTTGGTGGGCTGGCTCGCCACCAGATACGCCTTGCCGTCATCGTCCCAGAAGGGACAGGGATCATCCCAGCTTAGGCCATCGATGGCGTCGCCGTTCTTGTCCTTCATCACCTGGATGGCCCACGGCCCCGCCGGGTCAGTCGCGGTTGCAAAGTAGAGCCCGCCGCTGGCCCAGGTCGTCACGTAGACCCAAAACTTGCCATTGTGATAGCGAATGGAGGGCGCGTACACGCCGCTATTGTAGTGGTTCATCTCGGTGTAGTTGAACCGACTGTCGTTGAACTGCACCGCTGGATTGGTACTGACGTATCCGATTGTCTCCCAGTTCACGAGGTCCCTGGAATGCAGAACCACGACACCCCCTGAAAGTTGCAGCGTCGACGATACCAGGTAGTAGTCGCTTCCCACCAAGATTACATCGGGGTCACTGTAGTCGGCAGGCAGGATGGGATTGGTGTACGTGCCGTTGCCCTGGTCGCCCCAGGGTCCCGTATTGCCGATATCGGCGTACGCAGCACCAGGTGCCGAGACACCCAGCAGGACGGCAAGCAGGCGGAAGCGATTCCTTGACTTACCGGCGTCGAGCACGAGGACCTCCGCATCAGGACGGTGTCGGCAACGGGGACGCTAGCGACGCCCCCGCCAGCGCAGCCGGGCCTTCGACAGCAGCGCGACCACGCCGAACAACAGCCAACTCCATGCTGACTTCGGCGTTGTCCCGCCATTGAGTTCACAGCTACAGCCCGACGAACTCCCGGCGACGCCCGCTCCCGTGTCGGATACGCCTCCGATACTTGTGGCGCCGCCAGCGGAATTCACAGAGCCCGCAGTTCCCGAGGCTAGGCCGCCCATGCCTCCGGAACCCACCGCGCCAGCCCCGCCCTCGGCGGAGGTGCCGCCCGCCACACTTCCCGCCGCGGACATCGGGGATGTGTCGCTGCCACCGGCGCCACCGACGCCGGTCGATGCGCCCGCGCCTCCACCCGCGTCCCGGATTGTCGTGCCGCCGCCGTCTCCCCCGGATCCACCACGTCCCCCCGTGATGGGGAGGCTCCCGCCGGTGCCCGGCGATCCACCCTTGCCGGACGAACCTCCGCCAGCTCCAGCCGCACCACCCGCCCCTGCATCCGTTCCACCGCGGCCCCCGCCGCCGCCGGCCGCACCGTCTACAGCCCCGCCCCCATCAGCGCCGCCCTTGCCGCTGCTGCCGCCGCTGCCGCCTGCCCCACCATCGACGGGTGCTCCGCTGGCGCCGCGTGAGCCGACCGCAACTTCGCCAATGACAGCGCTGGTTCCGCCGCCAGCCACGGCAACGGCTTCCAGTCGCACGTATTGCGCGGTTTGAGCGGGGAACTGAGCCCGTTGCGGCGACAGTAAACCGTGGTACGTGGCATCCGTCGGCCATGTTCCGCTCGCCACCTGCGTGAAGGACACATTGTCGGTGCTGACGTAAATCTTGTACGAAGTGATGTTCCCCGCCGTGGTACCCGTGTTGCGCTGGGGCAGGTACTCCAGCGTGTCGATGTTGTCGGTGCTCTTGCCAAGATTGAGCGTCACCGACTGCGGCAGCGCACCCGTCGACGTCCACAGGCTCTCCCCCTTGCTACTGTGCATCGTATTGTTCACGCCCTTGGGCGAGTCGTTGTACCCGTCAATCGCCAACCCAGCGCTGCCGCTTGTCGCGGTGGCTGAAATCGGAGTCAGCGGCACGTCGATCTTAGCGGGTTGCTGCGGCAGCGGAGGCCGCGATGTATCCGGCGTCCACGACTGCGGGACCTGACCCAGTGCCGTAACCACTGGATCCTCGAGCACACCCTGCAAATTGGGCGGACAATCGAGGATGAAATTGGTGTAGTTGGACTCAACGTTCTTGATCTCCTTGGCAATGTCCGACGCCGACAGATAGCCGGCGGCTGCCTGCGAGCTTCTCCAGAACCAGTTCTTGTCCTTGGCAATGGTCTGCCCTTGCTCGCCGGCGGTGATGTTTCCCGCCGGAACCTTCACGCCGAGTGGCTCCTCAAAGTACTCCGCATCCACCTGGAAGGGCACCCCGCCGTTGTGGTCGACAATCAGCGTATTCGGCTGCAACTGGCGAACCAGGGCGCGTATCTTCTGGTAGGGAATCATCTGGTGGCCCGTGAGCCAAGCGTAGCCATCGAACACAAACACCGGAATATCGCCGTAGTTCGTCAGAAGCTCGGTAATCTGGGTTGTTATGTAGGCGCCGACGGCGTTCCAGTCGACATTGCCCGGGTCCGTATTGTGGCCGGCCTGCGACCCGATGCCGTTGTTGGGGTCCCAGATCGAAAAGTAAAGATCGGGTTCAAGCCCCTGGGCGCGAAAGGAGTCGACGTAGCACTTGACCACGTCCATTGTCGGAACCCCACTTTGCGCGATCGTATAGGGTGTCGTGCCGTAGGGCGAGGTACTCGGCGGGATCGCCTTCGACGGCCAAATCGAGAATCCGTCATGGTGCTTGGTGGTCAGCACGCCGAATTTCATGCCAGCCGACTTCGCGGCCTTGGCCCACTGGTCCGTGAAGGTGTGGCAATCGCCGCTCGGAGGCGCAAATGTCTTGGGATCCGCGCGATTCTCGCCCCAACCCGGCTTGTAGGTGTTCATGTTGTAGTGAATGAACATGCCAAAGCGCAGATCGATGTGTTTGCTTAGAATCTGCTGCATGGTCAGCGTTTGGGCAGACGCTGTCGCGGATGCGAGCAGGACGCCAACGAGCGCAAGGCTGCGCACGTGACAGTGCCAGTGTGTCGTCATCTTGTGCATCTCTTGTCTCGCCGAAACGTCGTTATTGCGTGCCACTGACCACCATCTCTGCAAGTCCGGCGGGCTGCCCGGTGAAGCTCACGCGAACATACCCCACTCCGCTGCCGAAGCTGGCCGTCGCTGTCCGGGTCTGGGCCGTACTCGTGTTCTGACTTTGATCCACCTTGGTGGTCCACTGGGTACCATCCGGGGAGACATCAATTGTGTAGCGGTAGTTGGCAGCCGTCGGAAACGTGAGCTGCACTGAAGTGACGGTGTAGGTGCTTTCCAACGAAACGCTCCACCAGGGTTTCGTGTCTGTGGTCGCCGCCTGCCACGCCGTGGTCGAGTCGCCATCGTTCCCGTCGCCTGCCGTTCCAGAGTTGCTGCTGGCGTCGGTCGGGCGGTTCAATGCCAGGGTTTGGCTAGTGACAGGGGTGTTGCCGCCCGTGTAGCGCGTGTACGGACGCGCGGCGGCGCCCGGGGTGACGCCGGCCACCCACGCCGGACTGCCTTGTGACGTGATGGTGATTGTCGCCGCCGTGAGATTGGGCGAGGTCGCCTTGATCACGCTCGTGCCGGCGTAGTAGCTGCGAAATTCGATGGCCGCCTTGCCATCGAGGATCGCAATATCCGACTGATCGGTACTTCCAGACGGCGTGAAGGTGATACTGGTCCCCGTGGGGAATTCGCCCGGGCCTGAGGTTACGGACAGAGTGACTGGGACGTTGTTGGTGATGGGGGTTCCCTTGCTGTCAACGACGGTCACAATCAACTGCGTGTCGTCGGTGCCATCCACAGCCGACAGGGTGGTCTTGTCAGCGGTGAGCTGCAAGGCCGCGGCTGTGCCACTTGCCGGCCAGGTGGGCGGCCCAACCTTGGCGTAGGTATTTCGGTACCAATAGTAGGCCCGTTTGGGCAGGCGGAAGTAGTCGATTATGCCCATGGTTTCCAGCTTCGTGCTGCCGACGCTGCCGTGGTCAAAAGCACACCACAGCGCCTGACCAGCACGCCAGGCGTACTCGGTGGGGACGCCGCCCGTCAGCGCCGAACTCAAATTGCCCCAACCGGGATCGTAGGCGCCCGGGCGGGTGGCGGAAACGCTGCCGTATTCAGTAACCACGCTGGGGATGCCGGGATTCTGAAATGAAGAAATTGTCGCGCCATCTCCGTTGTAGCCGGCCACGTCGCCCAGCTTGTCAATGCGCGCAGTGCCCTGCGGCCGCTGCGCCCCACCGATGCCCGCCGGCCTTGTCGGATCGAGCTGATGGGTCAAAGTGACCTCTTTGGTCAGAAGCGCAGTCATCTTCGGCTTGGTGGCATCAGCGGTGAAGAACGGCTCGTTGCTCATGCTCCACGCGATGATGGCGGGGTGATTGCGATGTACCCGGATCATTGCGGTCAGGCTGTCAGTCACACTCGTCTCAAAGCCGGCCTCATCGCCCGCGTTGTTGGGATAGGCGCCGGCCGTGTTCCAGGAGCCTTCGCCCGTTGCGCCGCCATAGCCCCAGAAGTTGTTTTCCGACCAAAACAGAACGCCAAGCTGGTCGCAGGCATCGCTGAATCCCGGATCCTTGGGGTAGTGCGAGCCGCGAATGAAGTTGAATCCAGCGTCCTTGACCAGTTTGACGTCGCGATAGAACCCGGCATTGGTCACGCCATCGCCCCAGCCGGCGTGATCCTGATGGACATCCACGCCGTGCAGGTAGAGGTGCGTGCCGTTTATGGAAAATCCGCTCGAAGCCGACCAAACGATGGTTCGGATGCCGAAGGTCGTGGGAAAGCTGTCGAGCGCGGTCGTGCCCTCGGAGATCGTGCTGACTGCACGGTAGAGCGTGGGATGGTCGGGATGCCACAGCGACGGGTTGGCGATCGCGGGTGTGGTTTGCTCGATGGTCACGGTGGTGTTGGCCGCCACAGCCTGCGTGGAAGACACAGTGGCCACTGTCGCGCCCTTGCTGTCCACAATGTCTGTCTTCAAGATGCAATTCTTGCTCGCGGCATAGTCATTGCGGACTTCGGTCTTGATATTCACTGTCGCCGATGATGCAGAGGCGGTTGGCGTGGTCACGAAAGTCCCGTACCAGGTGACGTGCAAGGCATCAGTCACTACCAGGTACACATCGCGATAGATGCCGCCAGAGAAGGTGTGGTCGCCAGCGCGCGGTGCCAGTTGCGCATTCCAGGTGTTGTCGACCTGCACGGCCACCAGGTTGTCGCCCGTCACAATGGCGCTGGTAGCGTCCAGGGAAAACCCGGTGTAGCCGCCCTGGTGTTTGCCGATCGACTTTCCGTTCACGTACACCTGGGTCTCCTGAAATGACCCATCGAATTCAAGGAAGACCCGCTTGCCCGACCAGTCCGCCGGCACAGTGAAGTGCTTCCGATACCAGCCATAGCCGACGTAGAATTTCGCCGACAGGAAGTACGGCAGGCTGAACGAGTGGGGCAATCCAATCGCCGACCAAGACGAGTCGTCGTAGGTCGCCGCCTGGGCGCCGCTAAAATCGCCGCGCTTGAATTTCCACGACTGATTGAAGTTCAGGATCTGGCGCGGACCCGGCACGCTTGTCCCGCCGGTTGCCGCTATTCCGCCCGTGCTCGCTGTCGCCCCCGCCGTCCCCACTCCGCCTGTGACCGCGACTCCACCGCTTGATTTGGCCCCGGCCAGCCCACCTGCGCCGCCGCTGCTCGTCGCTCCCCCGCGGGCGGTGCTGCCGCCTGACAACGTGCCGATCCCGCCGGCCCCGACGTCGCCTGACCCGCCACGCGCGGTGACGGTGCCTCCCGCTCCGCCGTCGCTGCTCGATGCGCCCCCGGTTGGGTTGGCGCCCGCGAGGCTCGACGCGCCCCCGGCACCGATTGAACCCGAGGCACCTCCCTCGGTCCCAAGGGCGCCACCCGAATCCACCACGCCGCCCGCGCCCGCCGCGCCGCCGGTCTTTCCACCATCACCCGAGGTCCCTGCCCCGCCACCTGCAGGATTGGCGGCATCACTGCTGCACCCTGCCGACGCCAGAACAAGGGCGGCCAAGCCGATTGCCGCGGTTCTTGCCAGGGATCTCAGTCTGCCAGCGGCCCAGAAATGGATGGGGCGGTACAAGTGCATGTAGTCTTCTCCCTCGTGCTTCTTGGTGAATCGCTTCCGTTCAGGGATACAGGGGTGGGTCCGTCGACAAACGGGTTTGGCAAACACGTCCCGCACGCGAAAAGTTCTCCTTTCCCGATCCGCGCCAACCGTGCCAAGCCAGGGCGAGATGGGGTAGACTGACGGACCGCCCGTCGTCAGCATCGTCTTATTGATTCAACTACCTGAGATTCTTGGCCATTCATGCTTTCTGCGCTGCCCTTGCTGATCTCCCTGCTGGCGACGACGAACGGTGGCGCGGCGAGCGATGCGCCTCGATCCGAGGCTTTTCATCCGTCGCGCGGCCTGGTGATCGTTCTGCGGCCAGCCGACGTTGACGAATTGACCCGCACCGCCCTGGCGCGGGTCACTGGGGAGCTGGCCGCGGCCGAGTTCCAGACGACGTTTGTCACCCTTGACCCGCTTGCCGACCCGACCACACAGGTCGAAACAGTGGCGCCCGATTCCCACGCCGTCGCCGCCTTCGCCATCACCCACTTCGGCGAGCTCAATGGCCGGACGATTGCCATCTGGGTCTCGGATCGCGTGGGCCACCGAACCAACATCGTGCGCATGGCCATGCAAGGCGACGACGTCAGCCAGGATGCCGCGGTGCTGGCGCTCAACGCGATCGAGCTGATTCGCGTCAGCCTTGCCGGCCTGTGGCCCGCCGCCCCGGTCGTCGCACCGGTCGCCCCCACGCGCGCGCCCGAGCCGGCGCAACGGCCGCAGGTCACGGTTGGCCTTGGCGTCGCCGCCCTGCAGGACATCGGGCTGCAATGGATGGGTTCCTTGATGGCCATGGTCACGTGGCCGCGCGGGCTGGGAATCAAGGCCGAGGTGACCGGTCTCGGCCCAGCCATGAAACTCAACGGAGACTATGGGAGCGCGTCCGTCTACCGGCAGCACGCCGCGCTGGGACTGGCCTTCACCTACCTGCGCCGGCCGTGGGTTCAGTCGTTCGCTGTAGTGTCGGCCGGGGTGGCGCACCTGAGTGGCCAAGGCGCGACCGATGATCCCGCCCGAGCGGTTCCTCGCACCCGCTCGGCTTGGTCGGCGCTCGGCGCAGTGGGGATCGCCGCGAGCCTTCGCCTCGCCAGCCGGGTCTGGCTGGGCGCCGAAGTGGACTGCATCGCGACCCTTCCGCCCCTGGTTGTCCGGATTACCGATACCGAAACAACGCCGTTTTCCCGCCCAGGAGTCCTGGCCAATGTTGGACTACAAAGCACTTTCTAGCGTGCTGCTGCTGGGCTTTGTGGCGGCCTGCGCCCCGCGAACCCTGACCCTGGTGGATTTTCCCGCAGACGCCGGGCTTGCCCCTGATGCCACGGACGCCGGGATTCTGCCTGACTTAGCGGACGCCGGGGTTGCCCCCGATTCAGCGGACGGCAATCCCGGGGACGCCTTTGACACTGGCGCTCCGGCCAACTTGAGACTTGGACTGGTCGGGCTGTGGCACCTCGACGACGGGGTCGGCAGCGCGGTAGCGGTGGACTCTTCTGGCAATGGCAACGATGGCACCTTGGTTGGATTGGACAAGGCGCTGGCCTGGACCGCCGGTCGGCAAGGCGGGGCTTTGGCTCTCAATGGCGCCGGCTACGTTCTCGTTCCCAGTTCCGCCAGCATCAACGGGATCACAACCCAAGTGACAGTCTCCGCCTGGGTCTTCCTCGACGGAGCCATTTCAGCGACCGATCTGTATGGAACTGCCATATCGCGGGAGACGGGCAACACGGATTTACAGTTCTACCACCTGTCGCTGTACCAGGACGGCGCGCCCACCCTGTTCATTGGTATGTCGCCCACCATCGTCGGCGTCCGCGTTGCCGCCTCCCAAAACGTCGCGCACAGACAGTGGACCCACCTGGCGGGAACCTACGACGGCGCCCGGGCCGTCCTCTATGTGAACGGCGTCGAAGTCGCGTCGCGCCCCATTTCGGGAACGCTTCCCGCCGACACGACGCCCGTGATCCTGGGAGGCAACGGCAACAAGGTGGGCATCACTGAGTGGTTCCCCGGCTCCCTCGACGAAATCGCGCTTTTCGACCGCGCCCTCAGTCCCGAAGAGATCCACCAGCTATCCACCGCGGTTTCGTTCTAGACCACCCTCCATTGCCCCGGCGCCAAATCCCCGAGCGTGTAGTCGCCAAAGCGCGACCGGTGCAGGCGGCACACCTCGTAGCCGAAATGGGCGAACATGCGCTTCACCTGATGAAACCGGCCCTCGGTCAGTGTGAGTTCGACCTCGGCGCCTCCACGCAACACCAGCCGGGCAGGCGCGCAGGGCCTGTTCTCTCCATTGAGGACAAGTGTGCCAATGGCGAATTCCTGGACCAGGCCCGGATCGGGCGCACGGTCCAGTGTAGCTTCGTAGACCTTTTCCACGTGGTGTTTCGGCGACGTCAGTCGATGGACGAGCGCGAGATCATCGGTGACGACCAGCACGCCCGTGGTGTCGCGGTCAAGTCGCCCAATCGTTGTGACCGCGGGATTGCGCTGCAGCCAACGCGGCGGCAAGAGGTCGTAGACACGGCGACCCTCGCGCGGGTCATGCGAGCAGACGCAGTCCGCCGGCTTGTGGAAGACCACCAGAATACCGTCGGGAAACTCCAGCGGCGCATCGTCGAGCCGCACGGTCGCAGACGTGACCTTCGCGCTGGGATCGTCCTGCACCACGCCAGCGACGGTCACGCGCCGAGAGGCAATCAGCCCGCGGACATCGCGGCGGGAGCCGTAGCCAAGGCTGGCCAGGATCTGTTCAAGCCGACGGGGCTTTTCCATCTCCCCGATCTATCGGGCGCAGCGCACGCCGAGAAACTGCGCCTTGGCCTGCGGACCGAGGCGAAAACGATTGGTCGTCCGCTCGGTGCGCGCATCGCCCCCGCCCCAACTGCCCCCGCGCAGGACGCGCCTGGTCTCAACATTGCTGCCATCATACAGGGCAAACAGAGATGCTGTCCATTCCCACACATTGCCGGCCATATCAAGAACACCGTCTTTGGAGGCGCCTGCGGGAAAACTGCCCACCGGCGCGGTTTCCGGCCAGCCATCGTCCGCTGCATACAGGGGCTGCAAGCCGGGAAAACGCTTGGCCACCAGGTTCTCGGGGCATCCCGTTCCGCAGCCGTTGAGCCGCGTTTCATCCGGCTTTTCATTTCCCCAGGGGTAGGTTCTGACTTCGCCCCCGCGCGCCGCATATTCCCATTCCTCTTCAGTGGGCAGGCGTTTTCCGGCCCAGGCACAAAACGCGGCGGCCTGATTGAAATCGATGCAGTTGATCGGGTGTGACAAACGATCCTCCGCGTGCTTCCAATTGCAGAAAATGTGGTGGTCGCCAATTTGATTGCGAAAGGCGTCGGCTTCACTGCACGCACCAGCGGTGAAACAGGCCGCATAGGCTGCCACTGTCACTTCGGTTCGGTCGAGCTGAAAGGCCTTCACTGTGACCGAATGTACAGGCCTTTCATTGTCGCTCCCGTCCGGGCTGTCGCTTCCCATTGCAAACGTGCCCTCTGGAATATTGACCATACCGCCAAGAATCCAGTCGGGGGCCTTTGCTGCGGGAACGAGCGGCGTCTTGCAACCTACCAGCGTCGTGGCCAGGGCAAGGCTGAGAAGAATGGCTGAGAAATGCACGGGCTGAAGATAGCATGGCGAGAGGTTCAGCAAGGCTTGGCCGGTCAGCGCGACGCAACCACGAGGCGGTAGCCCAGGTCGGCGTCCGGTTGCTTGAGGAGATGTCCATGCCTGCGCTCCCACGCACCCGTAGCGAGATCATCGGCCAGTCGGGCAAGTCCAGCCGCAGACGCGTCGGTGGCCAGGCTAGAAATGGCAGAGCGCACACCTGGATCAAGATAGGCCGCCGGCCGACACCAGTAGGCACCCATGAACCCATCGGTGCAATCATGCGGGATGCGCACCGGCACCACTTCTATTTCCCCCAGAGCCGCACCCAGCGCAGCAAGGCTGGGAAATCGATGTCGATCCCGCTCGATGAGATGCGGAAAATAGTCAGCGAGCCAAAGGCCAGCGTCCTGGGGATCCCAAGTGAACAAGATGATCTTCTGACAGGAAACCCGCGCGAGTTCGCGCAGGCCCGCGCGCCAGTCGGTCCAGTGGTGAATCGTCAACACTGCCAACGCCGCTGCAAAAGATGCATCCGGAAAGGGCAACGCCTCTGCGCACGCCCGGACGGCCGGCGCCGCACCCCTGGTGCGCTGACAGATCATCGCAACTGACGGCTCCACCGCCACAACGCGCCGGTCTGTTGGTTCGTAAGACCCCGCGCCCGCGCCAACATTCACCACGCTGTCAGCATCGGCAAGCGCGCAGGAAAGCATGGCGTCTATCCGAGGATCGGCCCGTCTTCGATCGACATAGCCGGCGCCTATGCGGTCGTAGTTCACCTACGCCTCAATCTCGGCATCCGACAACCCTTGCCCGTCGAGGATCACCGCCACCGGATTTCCCAGAAATGGCCGCGCGCCAAACACGTCCACCTGCTTGAACCGTCGTTTCATGATCGTGCCTGCGAGACTACCCCAATCGCGCTGAAGAACCTTCCCAACCGGACCGCGGAGGTGGCCTGTTCCACCTCACGCGCAGCTTTCTCGCCCTCTGAACGAGGTGACTGGCATTGGCGCTAGCGCACTCCCGCCCCAGCCGCCACAGGACGAATGCTCTTGATAAGCTTCTTTGGGCGCGACATCGCCAAGTCGTAGCTCACCTGGAGGTTCATCCAGAATTGCGGCGAAGTACTGAACGCTCCAGCGAACAGCCACGCCGTATCCGACGTGATGCCACGCTTCCCCCGGGCGATCTCATTGATACGCTGTATGGGAACGCCAAGCTTTTCAGCCAGGTAGGTCTGTGTCAAGCCGAGCGGTCCGAGAAACTCTTGGGTCAGAATCTCGCCCGGGTGCGGAGGCAGGTTGTTGTCCAGCATGATTGTAAGACTCCGGTAGTGTTGGCGTCGGCCGAGGTGGCGATGGTGTTGGTGCTAGAAGACCGAACAGTTTGAATCCTGGGCAAAATCGAAACGTTGCGGGCCTCCGAGAAATTCGCGATGCAATGTTCACTTGCCGCAGCACTTCTTGTACTTCTTCCCACTGCCACACGGGCAAGGTTCGTTGCGGCCGACCTTCTCGCGCCGAACAGGAGCTGTCTCGAGGGCTGGCGGCGGCGAGATCGGTTGGACTGGCTTCGATTCTACCCTGCAGAAGCAGGCCCAATGCTCCATCTCGGAGACGACGTCCGTGATGAGGTGGTATCCGCGCAGCGATTGAGCTGGGCTGGCCAGGTCGCGCTCGATCTCCTCTAGTTCGGCAAAGCTCCGGTCGACCAGATCGTCGGCATACGCCTGCCGGACCTCGTCGAGAAGTTCGTGAGCGTGCAGCTCAGCAACGGCGAGCACGAGCCAGTTCCATGAGGAAGAGAAACGCCGTTCGAGCTTCTCGTGGAAGAGGCTCCGGTAGTACGCGACTACATCCTCCCGCGACATCTGGTCCGAAGCACACAGGACCAGAAAGGTGTCAATCGCGGACGAGCGGACGTACTCATTGACGTTGTCGTCCTCGACAAGCCGGTGCAGGGGCTCTAGATCTCCGTCGTAGACCGAGCCGAGGATCTGCTTGAGACTCTCGGCAATCGTGTCACCAAGGAGTTGGTCGGGGACATCGCCGGACGCGCTTACAATCGTCACGATGGGGCGATAGGCACGCCTTTCGCGGAACTGCGCGAGGAGGAACATCGCGAAAAGGTGAAGCATGTAATCCCGGCGCTGCGCAAAGGCAGCGGGATCAGCCGCCACGTCCTCAAGCACCCGCAACAGCTCGGGCGTGACGGCCTCGCGCTGTTCAACGGCCTGCTGCATCGCCCGCTTCGGGAAGCGCCCCGTGTACAGCTCCAGTTCTTTGAGAATCTCGGCAACGGTCATCGGCTCACAGTTCGGCACTGGGGTGTTGACATGCCCACGGGCTGGAAGCGCCGGTAGATCCCACGGCGCCGCGCCTGGACGGTGTTGGTGATGTTCAGATCGGACATGAGCATTCCCGGTTGTCGTTGCCGGTCATCGTAGGCGGGTCACCAGGGATGGGCAACAAGATCGAGATGGACGGGCTCGGCCAGCGGGTGAGGCTGCCGGTGGACTTGATCTGCTAGGTCATATTCTCGCAGCCAGCGGAGCCACGTCCGCGACCCAGCACTGCGCCCACCTCCTCCCAGACTCTTTCAGAGCCAAGGCTTTCGAGATGGTTGCGGTGGATCTGGTTGCGGTGGATCTTTCCAAACCAACGTCGGTTGTGCTATCTCTTCGCGACGTTCCCGGTCCACTGGGGCAGAGAATGGGCAGAACGCAGCAGAATGCCTCAGAGCAGAAGTAAGCCCAAACAACTGAAATCAAAAGAGAATGCGCGAGTAGCTCAGTTGGTATGGAGCATCGGCTTCCCAAGCGCTCGGGCCTGTAAGACAAGGGTATTCCGGAACTATCCCTTGCAACAGAATCGCGGACTTCGGCGAACCCGTGGGTACGCCAGGGTGCTTGGTTAGGTACCGAATCCGGTACAAATGAGTACAGAATGAGGACCGTGGATCGGAACGCTTTGGACCGATCCTGATATCGAGACACCCGCAGGCGGGCATCTTCAACGGCGCCCGCCTGCGGGTGCTGCGCCACTCATTGGCGGCCGTGACGATGAAGCATGCGCATACTTACGCTTGGTCTCAGCGTCGGCCGGCGTGCAGCAGCGACTGCTACCGAGACACCTCCTTCATGCGAGCGGCCCACCGAACGCGAGCCCGGGCCTCTATCTCGCGCAGTGTCTGCCTGGCATATGCGACGTCCCCGCCACGAGACCCGTCTGTCAGGATCGGCCCGTTTGTCAGTGCCGCAACTGGGTCCCTGGAATCCCCGATGATCTCGGACTGAGCATCCGTCCCAGCTAGAAACCAAAGCAACTCGCCAATCATAAGCGGTGGGGTCAAATCGCTCTTGAAAAGCTCGACGCTCGATGGGCACCCCTCGCACGCCCGCACAATGGCCGCCGCACGCTGGTGTTTGCGCAGGAAGATGAGAGGAAGCGTTGCCAGGCTATACCAAAGTTCTACCCACGGCCCTCGATCCATCAGGAGTAGCCATTGAACGACCAACGCCCCATCGTAGCCGTCTGTGGCCGGACCGTCAGGAGTGAGGATCGCCTCGGACAGGGGAGAGAAGTTCCTCGGGAACGGAATTCTGCGCCGCACAGACCAACGCGATGTAGTGCCTCCGAATACAACGCTCTTCAGCTGAATTGGAATAACCCCCGGTCCCTCTACGAGGGTTAGGTCAACCCCACTGGCGTCAACGTCGTGCCAGAGCACTTGGATCTTGCAGCCGACACGTTCGGCGTGGGCGTAGATGTCGGCAATCATCCTGTGCCGGCAGAACGCTTCCTGGTGTTGTGAACCGCCCTGCCATTTTCGGAGATTCTTCATCTCCTCAAACTACCACCCGCGGCCAATCAGGGTTCGCTTAGTCGCTGCGGTGCAGCCGATTCAGCTGACGAGGGTCCAACCTAGCGGTCGTCGGGCTCGTCCGCGGCGTCAACGTCCACTCCGACTTCAAAAAGATAGTCACCTATATCGGGTGGGTGCCTCTGCCCTTCACGTAGTCGACCTACGAGCCAGTCCAAGAACAGCATCAGGGCCATCTCGGTGCTCGAAATCCATCGGCCATCTCTCCACACCAGAGCCTCCGCTCCCAACTCTCTCCAACGGTGCGTCGTGCCGTCGCGTATCTCGGGCCGGATCTCGTTTTGCGCCCGGAGCACAAGGACCGAATCCAGGACCACGCCAGAGCGCGTGCCGGCAAGACGCCGCGAGCACTTCTCCAAGAATCTTCGCTTGCCGCCGTGCCTTTTCAAGTCCGCCACCTCTGGAAGCCTGTAGCAAACAGCGCAGGCGAACTGGGATTTGTCGCGGGCCAAACTCTTGAAGGAGGCCGCGTTTCGAAGGGCGGCACGAAGGTCCTTTTCGGTGAGCGTTGACTTCACCTCAATGATCCCGAAAACCGACTCCACCGGAACAACATAGTTTGACCGCTCTCGGTCAATCGCGAGGATAGGCGCCTCAAGTGCGTCGTACAGGATGATGTCGGCTTGGCATGACCAAGATCCCTTCGCCGAAACCACGTAACCAGTCGCGACCCCAAATTTTCGGGGCAAGAAGTCGCCAAGTGTTCTCCGGAAGGCGGCCTCCCTAGGCAAGCCCCGGTGAAACGTCAAATCATGGTCTCGCTCCGCCTTGTCAAATACCGCCAGCAAATCATCCCGCCAGTTGCGTAGCAACTGTTTTGGGTGGACGCCCATTTTTCGCGTGCGCTTCTTCTCCGTCTTGCTCCTGGAATTCATGACCTGAGCATCATCGGCGAAGCCGCAGTTTCTCTCAAGGATCACCGCCAATCCCACCACACGGCCTCTCGCTATGACCTTCTGACCGGCACCATGGCAGCGTGGTTCCCGGATAGTCACCTCCGGTTCTTCTACGCCTCGCCCGCCAAGGTCAAGATGTGATCGCGAAGCTCGGCGGACACCCGAAACCTCAGCTCCCGCAGCTGATCCAGAATCGGCCGCACCGCCGCTACATGGCCAAGCTGCTTGGCAACCAGAAGCACGTTCAGGGTGCCAGTGACATTCACGCCGAAATGCGCGGCCACCCTTCGGCCCGGCAGCTCGTCGATGATGGCCACCGAATCAGGATTCGCCATCGCCAGCGTGAGCACCGCGCGCTCGCCAGCCCCGAGAAAGCCGAACGGCTCAAGCTGGGGAGACATCTGCACCGCCGGCCGCACGTCTGCCCAAGGCAGGACAAGCGGCTCGGGAAGGTCGTAGCCCCTCGCACGGCCGGCGCTCAGTTCCGCCACGACCTGGCCGGGCACGATCACGCGGCCGAGCAAGGCGGGCAACACGTGCAAAATGCCCGCGCGGTGCAGGTAGCAGAGCGGCGAGGTGTTGACGATGTGGTCAGCCAAGCGACCGGCGCAGTGTATCTTGGTCTTGGTCGAATTCCGATGGCGTCACGCGAAACGCCTCTACGCCGAAATCCGCCAGCTTGTGCAGAAACTCGACCTTGGGGATTCCCGCCAAGTCTGCCGCGGCACCGGCCGACAGGTGCCCCAGCTCGTGCAGCTTCATGGCCGCCGCGAGACGCACCTTGCCCTCTGCCTCAGAAGGAGAAGGCCCCAGCGCCCGAAGGGTCGCTTCCGGTATCTCGATGGACAGGGTCACGGACAAAGTGTACCAGGTTTCGTGGCGACGGGTTTTGGCGTCGCGCGGCCGTGGTGAGGTAAAAGCGTCATAGAACCTTCCCAACCGGGCCGCCAAAGTGCTATCTATTGGGGGTCCGTTTCGCGCGAGTAGCTCAGTTGGTAGAGCATCGGCTTCCCAAGCCGAGGGTCGCGGGTCCGAACCCCGTCTCGCGCTCAAGTCAGGCAACGTCCAAGAGGCGCCTACCCGACCCGGTCAAGGTAGGCGGTGACCTTGGCGGCGAAGTCAGCGAAGTCGTCCAGCCTCTGGTTCAAAAGCTGGTGCAGCCTGGGGATATCGACGTTGATGTAGCCGTGGACCAGCAGGTTGCGAAAGCCGGCGATCGCACGAAAACGCTCGGCGAAGACCGGGTCAAGAACGCCGATGGCGGCCAGGGCGTCCAGCGCCGAGGCGTAGTCGGGAACGTCGCGGCCGGCGCTGGCCGCGATGTGGGTCGCGAGATCGAGGGCGTTCTGTGCGCAAAGTTGTAGCCCGTGCTCCACCGTCCAGAGCTCATCGAGGTCGGTTTGCAGCAGCGTGACCGGCCGGCCTGCGTGTCTGCGGAGCTGCGCGACAGCCGCGTGCAGAGATGCAAGGTGGCGCCGCAAGGTCTGGTTGTCGATCTTCCCGGGGCTCATCGGTCGGCCCTTTCCCCCTGCGCGAATCGTTCTGCCGCCTGGATCTTGTCGAGCTGAGGCAGGTAGTCGCAGTAGCGCGAAAGGGCCATGCCCTCGCGCCGGGTGGTGGCCGCTAGGTCGTGGGCCAGCACGCGGATGCCATCACGAAGCACGCGATGATAGAGCAGCGGCCCGGCGCGGTTGAGCAGGACGACGTCGATATCGTTGGTGCCAAGGGCCTTCATCAGATCCGCGGCGATCGCGCAGTCGATGCCGAAGCCCTCGTCCAGCGGCGTGGTCGGATCGATGTAGACAGCCACGTCCACGTCGCTGTGGGGTTGGGCGTCCCCACGCGCCTGCGAGCCGAACAGGTACGCCTCGCAGATCTCGGGTCGCGCGGCCAGTGCCCTGGCCAGTTCGTCCACAAGTTTGGCGGCGTCAACCACGACCTCAGAATGACGGACTTTCACGGCTGGGGCAAATGCGGCGCCAGCGCACCCTCGCGCTTTCGCTCGGGCACGAGTTCGTAGGCCAATGCCGCTGACACCATTACGAACAGCCCGGCCAGGAAAATCAGCGGGCTGCCGGGCACGAGCGGATCGAGAAAGGGTGCACTGGCAAAACCAGCGGCGAGGGCGAAACCTGCGCCGGCGAGCGCGGCGCCGACGACCAAGCAGGCCACGGTGGCGAGCGCACGAACAGCCCGGCCTGCGGGACGAGTGTCGAGCGGCTCGCTCGCGTCGGCTGGTTCGGCCGGGCAGAGCCTTGCCAGAAACAGGAAGGCCAGGCCTCCCGCCGCTGCCACGCCGATCAGCACCGACCATTCCACAACGGTCGGGTGGTAGGTGCCCCTTGGCCAGGGCAGTCCCATGCCGTGGGTTTGCCAGGCCACCAGCACGACGAAGCGCTGCAGGAAAACGGCCGCGCAGACGAGCAAGGCCGCGACGGCAGCCCCAGCCGAGGAGGTCGCCTTCCGCCACGCCATCACCAGCCCGATGATCGCAGCGGCAAAGAAGCAACCTAGTTCGGCCCAGAAGAGAGGACTCCATCGCCCGTCGAGCAGGGCGCGGGCGTGGCCCTGCACAGACGGGTACGGCGTGCGCAGCGCCAGGATCTCGCCGGCCACCGCGAGAAGCACCGCGAGGCTAGAAAACAGGGCTAGCGCACGCATCAGCGAAACCCGCGCCGGTTTGGACGCACCCGCCGCCAAGGTCAGCAGGCCACAGCCGGCCGCACCGGCTGACACGACAAAGGTCGCAACCTCGAATCCGCTCTGCCACTGCGGCCGCCCTGCCCGCACGCCGAATACCACGCCCAGCACGACCAACCCGCCCAGCAAGATCGGCAAGAACGCTAGCGACAGCCAAAAATCGGCGCGCTCTCGCCGCCGCGTCGCCGACGCCGTCGGTCGCCACCCGCAAGCCAAGAAACGCCAGAACCCTGGCCTTCGCTCTGCCGTCTGCGCCCGCACCGCCCAGCCCGGCCGGCTGGCCAGCGCCAGGTGCGCGGCCGTCGCGAAGAGCGACGCGCCGACGACCACAGTGAACGTCCAGAAGAACGGCGAGCGCGGTCGTCCGACCAGCGGCAGGTTCACCATGGCTTCCAGGGGCCGCCCGAGATCAGCCAACACGCAGCCGAGCGAGGCCAGCAGCCCCGCAATTCCGACAGGCAGGGCGATGCGGGTCACCCGGTCCCATTCTCGGCGCCGCCGCACGCGCATCACGCAAGCCAAAGCCAGAGCCGCCAGGGCCGCGCTGGCAAAGAAGCCATCACCCACAACATAGAGGCCCCAAACCACTCCCCCGGCGCCGATGGTGCGCAGGTCGACCACCGCGTCGCCATGGACAAATTGGCGAACCCAGGCGCAGACGCCGACGGTGACCAGGGCCGTGAGAATCACAACGGCTGCGCGTGATGGTCTCACTTGATCTCCTGCAAATAGATGACCTTGGGCCGCGTGCCCGCCTCGGGCAAAAGGCGCGTCGCACGCGGGTCAGCAGCCAGGCGCGCGACCTGGGATTCGGGATCAGAGAGATAGCCGAAGGTAATGGCCTGAGTCGGACACGATTGGGCGCAGGCCGGAAGTCGGCGCAAGGCCTCGTCGGTCAGGGGCTCCTCGTCGACCTTCGCCCGCTCGATCGCCGCGCGAATGCGGTGGTGGCACAGAGTGCATTTTTCCACCACGCCACGCGGCCGCGGCGCCACGTCGGGATTCAGACTACTGAGATCGCCTGGTCCGCTGGCCTGGCCCCAGTTGAAATAGCGGCGGCTGTACGGGCAGGCCACCATGCAATAGCGACAGCCAATGCATCGGTCCCAAACCTGCGCCGTGATGCCCTCGTCGGTTTGATAGGTCGCGCCCACGGGGCAGACCTTCACGCAGGGCGGATCCTGGCAGTGCATGCAGGGAATGGGCGTGGCCAGAAAACTTCCCGGCGCGGCGGGCAAGAAGTCCATCCAATGAATGGGGCGCGTGCGCGCCGCCACTTCTGGTCCGAGGGACGGAATGTTGTTCTCTTGCTGGCACGCCACCACACACCCGCCGCAGCGGGCGCAACGATCGAGATCAATCACCAGGCCCCATTGCCGGCGGCGGCCAGGGGGCGCGGGTTCCGCGTGCGGCGCGGCCACGGCCGACGAAGCCACCAGCGCACCCGCGGCCGAGGCGGCCAGCCCGGCCAAAAATTCGCGTCGCGAGTCGTTGCCGCGCTTCATGAGTGTTTTCTCAGGCGGACGCGCGTGCCTTGCCAATCGAGCAAGCCCGACCAGCGGTCTTCCTCGGGCACCACAAGATCGACGACCCCGCCCTTGCCGAGCGCCATCGCCACTGCGCCAGCGCGGACGCCGTCGCTCAAGTGCGCCACGGCTTCACATGATCCCATCGGGGATTCGACCATCACGCGATCCCCGTCGGCAAGACCCAACCGCGCGGCATCGACCGGATTGATCTCGGCGCGCACGGGCCAAGGATCACCCGAGACGAGCGGAAGCTCGCTCAACCACGGCATGGGATGCCCGCCATCCTCGACAAACGACACGGGCCGGTAGGGCACCAAGTGCAGGGGAAACTGCAGCGGATCGCCCGAAAACCTGGGCTGCTCCCAAATCGGGAGTCCACCCGCTGGCGACGCCTTCGACGATCGCGCGGCATCGCGAGTCGCGGCCAAGCGGGACACGATGACCTGCGAAACCATCTCGAACTTGGTCGAAGGCGTGGGAAAGGCGCCTGCTTTGGCGTCGCCGGGTTCCGGCTTGCACAACGGATCGTCCACGCAGGCACGCTGCCAGGTTCCCGTCTCTTTGATGGCCGTGCGCGCCTCCGCCGGCAAGAGATTCGCCACGACGTCAGCGTAGCTCTTCCACGGCAGCGATCGGCCCATGGATCCGCCCAATCCGGCGGCAAGGGCCAAAATCACATCGCCCGCCTGCCGCGCGTCGCGTGCCGGAGCAACAACGGGTTGGCGGTAGCTGAGCACCGGCCGATCGGCAACCAACGCCGGCCGGACGATCTCCCAGGCTTCGAGAAACGAAGAGGCGGGCAGCACAAGGTCGGCCAGACGTGCGGTTGGGTCGGGCCAAGCTGAGAAGCTGACCACGAAGGGCACGCGCTTGAGCGCGGCGGCCCAGGCCTGTCGTCCCGGCAATGTCGTCAACGGATCCGTGTTGTGCAGGAACAGTGCCTCGACCGGATAGGGATTGGCCTGATTGATGGCCGCGGGAACGGCGTGCACCCGGCCACGCCCGAGCGGACAAGCGGCGGTACCCATGCCGTCGATGCGCAGGGCTGCGCTGCCGGCCGTTGCAACCGCATCGACGGTTGGCGCTTCCCATTCCACCAGGCCCTCATTTCCTCGCCCTCGAACACCGCCTTGTCGCACTCCATTGCCGACCAGAGCATTGAGTGCCGCGATGGCCATGGCCGTGGCCAAACCATTGCTGGCGGCAACCGCGCCTCCGTCGCTGGCAACCACGGCTGGGCCTTGCTTGGCCAGGGCCTGAGCCAGGCGCTGCACCGTGGCCGCGGGAACGCCGGTCGCGTCTTGCGTCTTCTCCGGCGCATAGTCGCCCAGAACCAAAGCCTCGAAACCGGGCTGCTCGACGCCTGCCGGATCCCGCCAGGCGGCAAATCCAAAGACGCGTTCGCGAAAAAATCCCCTGTCAATCAGGCCATCGCGAATCAGGACATGGGCGAGCGACAGCGCCAGCGCGCCGTAGCCTCCCGGCGCAATTGGGATCCACTCGTCAATGCGACAGCCCGGCCGGCGCGGCGACACACCGATCACCCGCGGACGCGCTGGCCCGCTGCTTGCGCGCAGAAAATTCATCGCCTGGCCGGACGATTCAAGCAAATCCGTGCCCATGGCCAGCACCAGGCGCGCCCGGTCTAGATCGTGTGTGGGCAGGCCGTAGCGGCCCTGTGTGTACAGCGTGGCCAATCTGAGGCCAGCCGCGCGCGCCGATCCCAGCCCAATGTGGTTGGGGCTGCCAAACGCCAGGAGAAAACGCGTCCACAGATCATAGGTGAAGGTGCCGGAGTCACCGTCAACCAGCACCAGGCGTTCGGGATGACCGGCGGCGCGCAGATCGTGAAGCTTCGTCGCCACTTCTCCGATGGCTTCGTCCCAGGAAATTGGCTTCCACTGACCAGCGCCGCGATCGCCCACCCGTCGCAACGGCGAACGCAGGCGCTCCGGGTGATAGAGCGCCTGCAGCGCCGCTTGCCCACGACAGCACAGTCCGCCGCGGTTCACCGGATGCTCGGCATTGCCTTCGATCTTAACCGCCCTGCCCTCCACCACGCGCACCTTGATCCCGCAGCCCGCCTCGCACAGGCCGCAAGTTGAAAGCACCCAGCGTTCTTCACCGGCGCGCCCGCTGCCCGAAACGGGAGGCTTCTCGATGCGATAGGGATCCCTGCCCCGGCGACAGCCCAAGGCCGCGGCACCCGCCAGGGCAGCGCCACCTAAGAATTCACGTCGGCCGATTCGACTCATGGTTCACTTGTGGCAAGCGAGGCAGTCCAGACTGGCCTTCCGGCTGCGATGGCAGGCAACGCAATCACTCATCTCTGCCTCGATGTCGGCCGCGGAAACCGGCTCGTTGACCGCACTCATGTCGCGATGGCATTGCTCGCACTTCATTTCAGCCAGGGTCACGTGCGCCGCATGCGAGAAGTACACATGCCCGGCCAGGCGGTTCCAGCGCACCCACTTCACCTCCTGGTTGCGGGCGGCAAAGGCGCGCACCGTGGGCTCGCTCGCCTCCTGACCCTGCGGCGTCTTGTGGCAGTCCATGCAGTCGGCCAGCGTAGGAAACGACGCCAGGGCCTGGCCTTCCACACCCTGGTGACAAGCGCGGCACTTGATCTGTTTGTCAATGTGCCGGGCATGGCTCATGGGCAGGGGCTGGACGGCGTCATCGGCCGGCGCACGCGACGCACCAACCGCACCGGCGATCCCGGCGACGGCGGCAATGAGCAGTACGATCTTTCCGCGGGCGTGTGACACGGCAAACCCTGTGGCGGAGATACTGTACAACTTTGGCGGCCGTCTGCGTATCTAGCGTTTCTTGACCCGTCCTTCGGTACCCCGAACAATCGACATTGACAGCCGAATGGTCATTCGGCACACTACTTCATCGTTCGCCAGCGCGAACGGGAGTTTCAAATGAAGGCACCTCAAAGACGTGAACGAGAGATCGCGCGAACCCGCGACGACATCGTCGAGGCTGCCAGTCGAGCCTTCGTCCAGATCGGCGTGCACGACGCCACCATGCAGGACATAGCACGCGAGGCTGGCTACACGGCGGCATCGCTGTACACCTACTTTCGCAGCAAACAGGAGATCATCGAGGCCGTGATGGGACAGCTCACGGGCGAATTTCTCCGGGTCTTCGACCAACCCCTGCCCGGCAACCTCACCTTCCGCCAGCGTTTCGAGATGGTCCTGCTTCGCCACCTGGAGATCATCGAAAAGCGGCGCGAGATCTTCCTCAGCTTCCACACCGCGGAGGCTGCCAGCGGCCATTGCCCGGGCGGCACCCATGGCCAGGCTTTCCACGAAAACTTTGAGCGGCGCATCTCCGGTCTGACCGACTGGTTGAAAAGGAACGCCAAGCCCGAGGAACTGGGCGGTCACGACCCCGAACTGGTGGCCCGCATCCTGGTCGGCATGGTGTTCGGCCTGCTGCACGGCTGGGTGGCCAAGGCGCAAGGCGGCCTGGCCGATCACGCGCCCCTGTTGCTCGATTTCTTCTTCCACGGCGTCTCGGGAATTCCTAAAGCTGGAGCCAAGAAAAGATGAGTGCTACCAAGATCACAGTTGCGGCGCTGGCGGTTTCATTGCTGGCAGCCGGCCCTGCGGCCGCCGAATCCATGACTCTGGCCAAGTGTATTGACGTGGCTTTGCAAGGCAATCCAGACATCGCCAGCGCGAACCTGGAAGTTGAGGCCACCACCGCGCAACGCAAGAGCGCGCGCGGCGCTTTTGGGCCAAGGCTGAAGGCGGACGCCGGCATCCAGAGATGGGACAGCCCGCTGAGCGCAAACCTGTTCGGTCCGGTCTTTCAAGTCTGCCCAGGGTGTCCTTGGAATACCACTCGCACCGCCGACAATCCGGTGATCCGTTCCGACCTCGACAAGAGCATCGAGCTTCGCGCGCAAACCACCTGGTCCGCGTCCCTCACGCTCGCGCAGCCGATTGCCTCTTTGTGGACGATCAACGAAGGCTATGCCTTGCGCAAGATGGGCGTGGACCTGGCCGAGCTGCAACGCAAGGCCGCCCGTCGCGATATCACCTTCCAGGTGACGGAGGCCTACTACCGGGTGCTGCAGGCCATGCGCCTGGCCGATGTGGCGCAAAAATCCGTCGAGAACATTGATGCCCAGGTCAAGCGCGCGCAATCCTTCTACCGGGCGGGGACTGTGGGCCGCAACGACGTGCTGCGCGCCCAGCTTGGTCTGGCCGGAGCCCAACAGCGCCTGATCCAGACCAATGGCGCCATCGTGCTGGCGCGCGGCCGATTGGCCACCCTGATGGGCCTGCCCCCCGACGCCTCGATCGATCCGGCAGACTCGATTACCGAGGTGACTGTCACGCCTCTTCCGCCAGCCACGCAAGCCGAGGATCGCGCAGTGGCTGACCGATTGGAGATCAAGGAAATCGCGGCCCATACGGAACAGGCCCGGGCCGGCGAGCGCCTGGCCAAGTCCAAGATGCTGCCTCAGGTGAACGCGGTGGCCAACTACACACACTCTTCGCCAGCGTCCATGTTTGCCCCGAAGCAGGACATCTTCTTCATCGGCGCGACAGCGTCCTGGGACATCTGGGAATGGGGCGGCACCTACTATGGTATCGATGAAGCCAAGGCGCGGCTGGCCCAGGCCCTGGCGGCCCGGCGCAAGGCCGAGGACATGATTCGCCTGGAAACCCGCAGCGCGCATGTCAACACGACCACGGCAGCCCAGGCCCTGGATGTTGCCCGCCACGCGGTTGAGCAGGCCGAGGAAAACTTCCGCATCGAACAGAAGCGCTACGAAAGCACCGACAACACCTCGTTCGACGTGCTCGATGCGGAAAACCAGCTCACCACCGCGCGCGGCCAGCTGCAAGCCGCCACCTACGACTACCTCATCGCCCAATCCAACCTGGCGCGCGCCATTGGCAAACAAAGCCCCACAGAAGGCACCACCCTATGAGTCGCAAAGTATTCAGCCCTATTCAGTCAACCCTGTTCCAGAGGACCACTATGACGACTCGCGTTTATCTGCTTGTCACCCCGCTATTTTTCCTTGCCACGGCGTCCTGCGAGCGCGGCGGTGAGGTTGCCCATCTGCCGCAGACCCGAACGCCAACGACGGCACCGACACCATCGCCGGCACCGACAGCCGCAGCCGTCCCGGTAGATTCCCCCGCGGCCTCGACCGCCAGCCCCTTTCTGTCCGGTACAACAGAGGCCCATCGCAAGAGCACTCTCACGCCCAAGGTGTCGAGCGCGATCACACGCGTGCATGTGCGCGAGGGCGACATGGTCAAACTGAACCAGCCACTCGTCACCCTCGACACACGCGATTTCCTGCTACGGGCCCAGCAGGCCGAGGCCGCGCGCGATGGCGCCAAGGTTCAGGTCGATGCGGCCAAGCTGGACTTGAACCGTATCAAGTCCTTGCTGGCGGAAAAGGCGGTTCCCCAAAGTCAGTTCGACGCGGTCGATGCCCGCTACAAAGGCGCAGTGGCTGGCCTCGCCGCCGCCGAAGCCGCGGTTGGGCTGAGCCAGAAGGCCTTGCATGACTCGGTGGTGCGCGCCCCGTTCGACGGACTCATCATCAAGCGCCAGGTCAACGAGGGCGAATACGCCACAGTCATGCCGGCCACGCCGCTTGTCACCCTCGAAGAAATCGACCCGGTGGATCTGCGCATCCAGGTGCCCGCGGCCAATGGCCAAGTGGTGGTGGGCGATCCCGTCCACGTGCGCATAGCCGCCACTGGCCAGGAAATGGATCTGCGTTTGACCCGCGTGGTTCCGTCATCCGATCCAAAGACCCGCACATTCTCTGCCATTGTGGAGATTCCCAATGCCGACCACAGCCTGCGCTCGGGCCTCTATGCCGAGGTGACATTGCGCCCGCGTGGCGTTCCTGCTGTCACCGCGGCTGAGCCCGCCAAAGCCAGAAAACGCGTCCGCGCGCCAAAGGACTAGCCATGAAGCTCGCTGACGTCTCAATCAAGCGGCCGGTCTTCGCCACCGTGATGGTGGGCGTGCTGGCCGTGTTCGGGGTGTGGGCCTATCCGAAAATTCCCATCGACATGTATCCCGAGGTCGAGTTCCCGATTGTCACGGTGACCGCTGTGTACCCGGGCGCCGACCCCGAAACCATCGAATCACGCGTGGTGGACAAGCTGGAAGAAGCCATCAGCACCGTGAATGGCATCAAGGTCATGCGCTCGACCTCGATGGAGAACGTGGGTCTGGTGTTCGTGCAGTTTGAACTGGAACGTAAGGCGGATCAGGCCGTGCAGGACGTGCGCGACAAGGTTTCGAGCGCTTTGAAGAACCTGCCGAAGGACCTGGAACCGCCGATTGTCGAGCGCGTGGACATCAACGCGGCCCCCATCATGGCCCTGGCCCTGGCTGGCCCGATGGAAAAGCGTGACCTCACTGCCTTGGCCAAAGACGTGGTCAAGCAGCGCCTGCAGGCACTCAACGGCGTGGGCGGCATCGACATCATCGGCGGTCAGGAACGTGAATTCCACGTGTGGGTCGATCCGCAGCGCCTGGAATCCTATGGTCTGGCCGTGGGCGACGTGGCACAAGCCCTGGTGGCGCAGAACGTGGAAATTCCCGGCGGCCGCCTGGATGTAGGCGCAAACGAGTTGTCCATCAAAACGCGCGGTCAGGTGTACTCGGCGCGCGAGCTGGGCAACATCATCATCACCGCATCCGCAGGCGCGCCGGTGCGCATTGCCGACGTGGCGCGGGTGGAAGACGGCGCGGAAGAGCACCGCTCCTACGCCACGCTCAACGGCAAGTCTTCAGTCACCCTGCTGGTGCGCAAGCAGTCGGGGTCCAACACGGTGGATGTGGCCCACAAGGTACGAAAGGCGCTCGACGAGTTGCGCGCACGGCTGCCGAAAGACGTGACCATCACGGTTCCCAACGACAGCTCGGTCTTCACCGAGAACATGATCAACGACGTGAAGTTCGACCTGGTCTACGGCGCGGTGCTGGCGATTCTCATCATCATGTTCTTCCTGCACGACTGGCGCGCCACCTTGATCAGCGCGCTGGCCTTGCCGGTTTCGGTCATTGCCACCTTCGCCTTCATCCAGGCCATGGGCTTCACCCTGAATCTCATGACCATGCTCGCCCTGTCACTCTCCATCGGCATTCTGATCGACGACGCCATCGTAGTCATCGAGAACATCCACCGCCACCTGGAGATGGGCAAGCCACCCATGCGGGCTGCGGCCGAGGCGACCGGTGAAATTGGTCTGGCGGTCATGGCCACCACGGCGTCGATCTTGGCGGTGTTCGTGCCGGTGGCCACCATGAAGGGCATAATCGGTCGTTTCTTCGTGCAATTCGGCCTGACGGTGGCATTCGCCGTAACGGTGTCGCTCTTCGTGGCGTTCACCCTGACCCCAATGATGTCGTCGCGCTTCCTGCGCACCCACACCAAGAAGGGACCAGTGGGCCGCGCCATCGAGCGTTTTCTCGATGGGGTTGAACGGGCGTATCGGGCCGTACTAGGCGCCGCGCTTCGCCAGCGCGCCCTGACTGCCCTGGTGGCGATTGCAGTCTTTGTGGTCAGCATCCTTCTGGTCTTCGTGGTGCCCAAGGAGTTTATGCCCACCGAGGATCGCAGCATGTTCATGGTCAAAATCGAGCTGCCCACGGGCTCGGCCCTGGCGGTCAACGAAGAATTCACCGAGTCGATGGCCGCGAAGATTCGATCCATCGCTGGCGTCAAAGACACGCTCATCACCATCGGCGGCACCTCGCAATCGGAAATCAACCGATCGGAAATTCAGGTCAACCTGGTGTCCAAGCACAAGCGCGCGTTCACCCAGTTGCAAGTCATGGATTACGTCCGCAAGGAATTCCCCTCTTGGACCCCGCGCAAGGACATCAACTTCGCCGTCGAGCCGCTGCAAATGATCGGGGGCGGCAACTCGGCCTTCCGCAGCTCGGTCCTGCAGTTCAACGTGCGCGGCCGTGACTACGCCGAGATCAGCAAGACCACCGACGAGTTGGTCAAATGGATGAAATCCCAGCGCGGCTTCGTCGATGTCGACGTTTCCTACCGTGGCGGCAAGCCCGAAGTGGCCATCAACATTGACCGCGACCGCGCCGCCGACCTGGGCGTGCCCGTGGCGGCGATTGCCAGCACGGTCCGCAGTCTCATGGCCAACGACAAGGTCACCGAGATCACGGCTGACGGCCAGCGCTGGGACGTGCGCCTGAAACTGGACGAGGTGTTTCGCAAAAAGGCCGCCGACCTGCTCGCCTTCAAGATTCGCTCGACTACCGGCCAACTGGTCAGCATGTCCAGCCTGGTGTCAATTGCCGACGGCACCGGATCGGCCAAAATCGACCGACAGAATCGCCAGCGCCAGATCACGGTGTACGCCAACCTCGACGGCAAGGCGCTAGGAACCGCGGTTGCCGAGACCGAGGCGGCAGCGAAGACCAAGGTGCCCGCGTCGATGGTCACCGACTGGGCCGGCATGGGAGACGTCATGCGCGAGTCGTTCGGCTACCTGCTCGGCGCCCTCATGCTGGCCATCATCATCGTCTACTTGGTGCTGGCCGCGCAGTTTGAAAGCTTCCTGCACCCGTTTACCATCATGCTCTCCTTGCCCCTGTCGATGGTGGGAGCCCTGGGTGCCATCGCGATCGCTCATCAGCCCATCAACATCATGACCATGATCGGCATCATCTTGCTCATGGGCCTGGTGACCAAAAACGCGATTCTGTTGGTGGACTACACCAATACCTTGCGCCGCCAGGGCAAGAGCCGACACGAGGCTTTGCTGGCCGCCGGCCCGGTGCGCTTGCGACCGATCTTGATGACCACCGGGGCCATGATCTTCGGCATGATGCCCGTGGCGGTCGGCCTCTCGGAGGGTGGCGAAATGCGCGCCCCCATGGCCATCGCGGTTATCGGCGGCCTCATCACATCGACCATGCTCACCCTGGTGGTGATTCCCGTCGCCTACGACCTCATCGATCGCTTCGCCGAACGTATGATCGGCCACGCCACCGTGCTGCCCGAGGGCGAGGAGACGCCGTTGCAGGCGGTGGCGACGGGCCACGCGAAGGCGACGTCGTAGAATCTGTCGGCCGTCAGTTCCCCTCATCAGGGCTATCGTCGGGGCGGCAAGTTGAAGCTTTTCATGACGCTTCTGGTTCGAGACGCAGGACTGATCCTCAGGGACAATCTCGAATTTCACCTCGAGCAAGGCGCCGACTTCTTCATCATCACGGATAATCTTTCGTCCGACGGCACGGCGTCGATCATCGACGAATACGTTCGCAGGGGGGTCGCTGAATCCATCTTCGAGCCGAGTGACGACTACAGTCAGGGCCGGTGGGTGACGCGAATGGCGCGACGCGCGGCGGAGCTGGGCGCGGATTGGATCATCAATAGCGACGATGACGAGTTTTGGTTTTCGCCGCAGGGGTCATTGCGAGAGACATTGGCGGGCAAACCAGTTGGCTGTCAGGCGCTGTCGGTAGAGCGTCGAAATCATCCGCCGGTGGCTGACATGGAAGGCCGTTGGTTTGCAGACGTCATGCGCTACCGCGAGCGTCGCTCCCACAACTCCCTCGGAGATCCATTGCCGCCGAAGGTTTGCCATCGCGGTTTTGCGGATGTGGAGGTCATGCAAGGTAACCACGCGGTGTCGCGCGCAGGCGCTTTGATTGCGGCCGATCATTGTGCGTCGATTGAGATCGCACATTATCCAATCAGGGATTACGCGTCCTTCGAAAACAAGATCGCGAAGGGAGGCGCCGCTTACGAACGTAACACGGAGCTTTCCCCCGGCATGGGCGCAACGTGGCGGTATCTCTACAATCTGTGGCGTGCGGGGACGCTTCGCGCCTGGTTCGACCAGCAACTCCTGACGCCTGAACGCATCGCCGAAGGCCTCGCGAATGGCGGGCTTACAGAGGATCTCACCGTGCCGAACACGCTCAGACGGAGGTCGCTGCAATGATGCAAGAACGGGGAATCATCACCGCGTGCGACGAGCATTATTTTCCCGGACTGCTTCAACTCCATAAGTCCGTGCAATCCGACTGGCCGGTCCCGGTTGCCTGCTTCGATCTCGGCCTGACACAATCTCAGCGCGCCGAAGCCTTGCAGACGCGGGAACTGCTGATACTCGACGTGCCCAACGATCCCCGCATCGAGGCGATCAAGCGCGCCACCGCGGACCAAGCGCCGCTCGCCAAGCCGAACAAGCGGATCTGGCCACTATGGATCTGCCCGATGCTCATCGAGGCGGCGCCATTCCGAGACGTGTTCTGGATCGACTGCGACATCGTCGTTCTTCGCGGGCTCGAAGACCTTTTCGCGCGGTTGGAGCAGGGTCCGGTGTTCACGCCGGAGAACAAGGCGCCAGACCTGACGCCCAATTCCCCGCGGCTCTACGAACTTATGCCGCTCGCGCGCCCTTTCGATCGGCGCCATCCCGTCGTCAATGGCGGCGTGTCCGGCTGGCGCAGGGGGCGCGACGACGCCGCTCTGGCGGCCTACATGCATCCTGTCGAAACTGCGGCGCGCGATCCGGAGGTGATGCGCGCTATCTCTTGGCACGATCAGGGCGCCCTTATCTGGGCGATCCAAAGCCTCGGCTTGGAGGGCCGCGTTCTCGACTCCCCGCTGTGGAATCTCTGCATCGACCACGTGCAACTTTCGGCCGAGCTTCTGCAATGGGATGCTGGACTATGCGATCGTCTCCGGACGGCGCTGCCTGAGGTACGCCTGCTGCATTGGAACGGCGCCGCGCCGCCATGGAAAGCCTGATGCGCGATCGCAGCGCTCGCGCCGCGAAGCCCCGACGAGCGAGATCCCCTAGCGTTTCTTCGTTGCAACCAGAGCGGGGCGACCGCATTGGGTTCCATCGGCGGCGTAATGGCGAACGACCTCGACCTGATCGAAGTAGCGTTCAAACTGCTCGACCATGAATTCAACTTGCGGCGTCACAAGATGGGAGTGCACCTTCGCGCCGTCGTATTCGGTGTAGCTCCAGAGAATGCCGGTGATGGTCGTCTGGCCGTCGAAGTTGTCGTCGACATGATAGGGAAGGTCGCGACGAGAAATGAGCCGAGGATCCGCCAATGGCAAGAAGCACGTCCCGTCGCGGGCGGTCCATGACGCCAGATTGCCGATCACCTGCGCCACCTCGCTGATCGTGTCGACGAGGGTGTACGCGTACCACATGCACGAGACCAGGCTGAATCGCTCGCACCATTCCGCCTTCGGCTTGCGAAGATCGTGTTCGAAAAACGTGACGTTGGGATTGCCTTCGCGCGCGCGGTCGAGCATCGCCGGCGACAGATCGATGCCCATGCGTATGACGTTCGGAAAGTGCCGCAAGAAATACCCGGTGCCGCATGCCGCGTCGAGCCAGCTCTTCGTCTCCGGCGTAATCAGCGAGCGCAGATGCTCCAGTTCCAGCTCTGCGGCGCCTGCGGTCAGGGGAGACAGGAGAAATTTGGCTTCATACGTCCTGGAGTAGGCCGTATCGTAAAGCTGTCGTACATCGTCAGGTTTCATGGGGTCTTACCGCACCGATCTTCAGCGTTGATGAAGGGCACGCCCAACAGCGCGAAACCGAATGGTTTCGTTCTGAAGGTGAGGCCGGAACAATAGCCAGTAGAGCGGAATGACCACAAGAAATCTCAGGTCGACGCGCGCGGCATCCAGAGCGATCACGATAGGTCCCCACGCCTTGTAGAAGCTTTCTTCCACGAAGGGAATGTACGGCTGGCCCTGCGGTCGCAGCGCTATGACGACGAATCCCCCCGCAAACGTCTTGAAGGCTTCGTACGCCAGATAAAGGCCGGACAGCGCCCAAAAGATAATGCCGACGTCGCATGTCGCCGCAGCTCCGATGAAGCCAGCGACCTCGATCGGTAGCAGCACGAAGGTGATGAAGGTCTCGAGCTTCGGCGCCCCGAAATCATGCACGACAGTCGTCAGACCGCCCTGCCGATCACGTTCCGCCGTGTGGAGTTGATGAGAGAGGATTCCCCTTACGCCGACGGCCGCCGACCAGGCGAGCAGGCTGAGGGCGAGCAACGCCGTTACCGGGCGCAAGGTCCAATGGGAGACGACGAGCATGGCGAGCGCCGCAGGGTAGACATGCGCCGCAAGCGCGTCCGCGGCGACGCCCGCCCATTTGCGCTCCTTGATGCGCCATGGCGGCCGCGAATACAGGAGAGGAAGCGCAATTTCGACAACCGTCAGCACCGCGCCGGGCATACCTGCCGCGGACCAGGCCAGCAACTCCGCGACAATGGCGGACATGACCGAGATGACGACGAGCCGCCGTTGACCAAGGAGCGTCGCCGCGTTGGCCCGCTGCGCCCGGGCATCCTCTTCGATATCGTACAGCTCGTTCATCGCGTAGCCGTAATTGCCGACCGCGCATATCGTGAGAACCACAAGCACGATTGCCCATGCCGCGTCGATCGTGAAAGAGCGATCATCGAGGAGCAACAGCATCAAAGTGACGGAAAGAGGAACCTTGTTGAACCACCAGGCGCGCCAGCGGATCAGCGCTGTCTCGAATCTCGAAATGATCGATCGCCCCAAGAGGTTCGCTCCCGTCGCTGTCAGTTCACGGCGGAAGGTCCGCATTGACCTGAGTGGTCACGCAGTTTGAAAAGCCAGGGCAGTCTGAAATTGTCAGGCATTGCTCCATGGCCTGTGCCGCGATGGATGTGGCCTGGTCCGCGGCGGAAACATCGCCGCCGTTCATCTGGACAAACTGGCTCAGTTGCTGACGACCGTTGGCTATGCATTGTGAAACGGTCGAGACGTTCCTCAGGGAAAGCGCGCCACAACTCTGCAGCTTGTTGCAGAGATCGGCGAGCAGGTTCTTGTCGCTGCTGCAATCGGTCGTGCAAGCAGCGAGTAGCCCGATAGCGGCCGCGGTCCACAAAGTTCTCTTCATCGTGAATTCCTACTACTACTTGGACGGTGGAAAGCACAAGGTTGGCAACGTCGTAGAAACCGTCGGCCGCTCAGCCAGCCGCTCTGGTACGATCACGGGGGCGGCTGGATGCAGGCACATTTCTCAATTTCGGCTCTGGCGATGCTGGGCATCGAGGGCTGGCGTGCCATTTGGCGCAACAGACTTCGCAGCGCGCTCACCGCGCTTGGGATCACAGTCGGGATTGCCGCCGTGGTTTGCGTGGTGGCCATTGGCACCGCCGGATCACGGCACGCCGAGGCCGAGCTGCAGAAACTGGGTAACAATCTCGTGTGGATCGAGGCGGGTTCGCGCAATGTCGCGGGCGTGCGCAGCGGCAGTCATGGCACCAGCAGTCTGACCCTCGAAGACGCGCAGGCCATTGTGCGCGAGGTGCCGCTCATTTCTGCGATGTCACCCCAAGTTGACGGGCGCATCCTGGTCGCCTACCAGAATCGCAACTGGACATCGGTGTACCGCGGCGTTTCGCCCGAATACATGGACATCAAGCGGTGGGACCTCGCCGCGGGTCGGATCTTCTCGGCTGAGCAAGTTGCCGATTCGGCGAGCGCAGTGGTGATTGGCAAGACCCTGCGCGAAAACCTGTTCGGCCTCGAAGATCCCCTGGGCAAGATCGTGCGCATCAACAACCAGCTTTTCGAGGTCATCGGCATGCTGGCGCCCAAGGGTCAGTCGGGCACAGGACAAGATCAGGATGACACCTTCTTTCTGCCCTACACGGCGGCGCAGAAGAAGCTGCGGGGCAAGGGCGTGACTTGGCTTGACGATATTCTGTGCTCGGCAGTCTCGCGCGAAGCCGTGAATCCGGCCATTGATCGCGTGATTGCGCTCATGCGCGCGCGCCACCAGATCCAATCGGGCGCCGACGACGACTTCAACATCCGCCGGCCCGACGAGGTCATCAAGGCGCAGATCGAAACCAGCCGCAGCCTGACCCTGCTGCTCATCAGCGTGGCTTCCATCTCCCTGCTGGTCGGGGGCATCGGCATCATGAACGTCATGCTGGTGTCCGTGACCGAGCGCACACGCGAGAACTGCTCAGCCACGCCTTTGGCTGGCCCGTGACCATTCCCGCCGAAGCCCTGGTCATTGCACCCGCGTTTTCCATCGCGGCCGGCGTGGTCTTCGGCTTCTATCCCGCCTGGCACGCCGCCCGCCTCGATCCGATCGAAGCGCTCAGGCACGAGTGAGCCCACAGCGGATCGCTCATGGAGACCAGCTGTCAACGTGCAGTTCTCGTTGCAAAGGACGAAGCCGCCCGCAGAGGGCTGCCCGCTGCTGTCCAGTGCGACCCGGTTCAGGTCACCGAGGTCGCACTGTTCGCCTCGGTCCGTGTCAACGATGCCGTTCCCGCAGTAGCGGGGCTTGGTGCCTCTCAAAGTGCACCCGCCGGGGTCTAGGCGATTTTGGTTGCCGAGGTCGCACTGCTCGGGGCCATCGACCTCGCCACAGAAGGGGCCGAACTTGCACCGAGTTGCGGATGCAATTTGCTGAAGGCAAGATGGCGCCTATTCCGCCTATGCTCCAGCAATGGGCAATACGAGTAGGTCTGCGATGGTTGCACAGAGCTGACGGACCTGCCCTCTTTCAGATCGACCCGCGAGGGCTGGAGATTCGAGGCCTTCTACAAACAGAACGCGCTCTGGCACGCCTTGCCAGTAGGGCATCCGCCGCAGCATTGTTGATCTGCGAAGCCGCAGTTGTTCGCACACGACTTCCCGCCGGAGCATCCGCCAGAGCACGTGCAGGATGACAACGGGATCAGCTCGGACGTCGACTGGCTCAGCAGCTCGAGTGCAACGCCGAATCCGGGGACCACGGCCATGCCCGCGAGCACGCCTGCTGTCAGCTCGACGACCGACCATCTGGGGTTGCAGCCGCCACCTCTCGCAACCGCCGCTTCGATCGAAGCGGCAGCCAAGCAAATCGAGCCCGGTCCCGAAGCGGTCATCGCAGCAAAATCCGCTCCGGGGCAGGCAGCGAATGGACCTCAGTGGAGCATCACGGTTGCGGCGGGGTTCACGGCTCTCTCGCGTCCCAATCAGTGGGATGGACAGCCAAGACTACGCTCGGCTAGACATCGGCGGGATTCGCGATCCCGAGCACCACACCTACCGCGCCCAGCTGGCGGCGCGAATGGCGGCTGCGCTGCAGCGCCTGCCGCGTGCGCAGCGCGAAGCCTTCGTGCTGTGCGCAGTGGAGAGTCTGTCGTCGTCGGCAGTGTCCGTACTCGTCGGCGTGCCCGAAAACACCGTGCGAACTCGTTTGCTGCACGCCCGGCGTCGGCTGCGTGATCTCTTGTCCGAGGAGCACGACGAATGAGCCGCGGGGATGACCTAGACACGTTTGTCCACGCCTTTCGCGAGGCGACCGCCACGCCAGTTGATGGCCGAGCAACGCGGGCTCGCGTGTTGGCGGCATCTGGCGAGCACATACACCGGCGGCGGATTCTCGGCCGGTTCTGGCTCGCCGCTGCCATCGGTCTATTGATTCTCACCTCGGCCGCCGTCGCCTGGACGGGTCTGCGCTGGCGAAGATCGGTGCCTGCGTACCCGTCCGTTCGCCCGCCCGAACATGCCGCTGTCGCGACGGTCCCGGCCGTGTCCTTGCCGCTACCCGAAGTGGAGCCTGTGCCCCCGTCGCCCCTTTCCCTCCGGGCCCTCCACCAGGAAGATTCCCACAGCGAAGCTCGTGCGTATGAGCGAGCCCACCGCGCTCACTTCTTCGCCCATTCGCCCGAACGCGCGTTGGCCGCCTGGGATGATTACCTTCGCGATTATCGTCGGGGCGTGTTTGCTCCCGAGGCGCGCTTCAACCGCGCCTTGTGCCTGATCCATTTGGCGCGCTATGAGCTGGCGGCAGAGGCGCTCAGGCCCTTCGCTGCCGGAGAGTGGCATGGATATCGTAGCCGCGAAGCCCGTGCCCTGCTTGACTGGATGAGTGCCCTACTCACCAAAAAGTCGACCTAGAACCGCACCTGGATCTCGTAGCGGCGGTTCTTCGCCTTCTTGGCTGGCGTGTTGTCGGGACTGACCAGCGGACGGTCAGAACCCATGCCGATCGCCACGATCTCGCTCTTGGCGATCCCTCGCGCCACCAGTTCGCGTTCGATCACAGCGGCGCGCTTGCCCGACAGTTCCCTGTTGTGTTCCGCCTTGCCGCTTGAATCGGTGTGGCCGGACACCTCGAACTTGAAGCTGGTCACGCCGGCCACGTTAAGTCGCTTCCTCGCCTCGACCAGAGCGGCGACTAGGTTCTTCACCTTCTTGTCACAGCCCGGCGCCAGCTCGTCGCTGTCAGTCTTGAAGCTGCACTGATTCTTGCGTCCTTCCGCCAGCAGCTTGCCATTCACTTCCTTGGCTGCCTTGTCGCGCGCCACGCCGGTCGCGCCACCCGCGGCCTTCTTGGCCAGACCGCCCAGATCGAGCGCATGCACCGAGGCCGGCGCGACACACAGGGCAACCGCAAGAGCGAATCCGATTGTCGTCTTTGTCATGGAGCCGCAAATCATCGCACTGCGGGCTAGCAAGTTCAATGCGGGAGAACTCCCGCGGCGCTTGCGGGTGACGGGCGGAACCGTCTATGCTTGTGCGCCAATTCCCAGACCCCCAGCAAAGGAGTTCCCCTTGCCTGCGACCGTTGAAAACCTGAAGATTGCATTTGCCGGCGAAAGCCAGGCCAACCGAAAGTACCTTGCCTTTGCCCGCCGGGCCGAGAAAGACGGCTTGCCACAAATTGCCAAGCTGTTCCGCGCCGCCGCCGAGGCCGAGACGATCCATGCCCTGTCTCACCTGCAAAACATGGGCGGAGTGGGCTCGACGATCGAGAACCTGCAATCCGCGGTGGCCGGAGAAACCTACGAGTATTCCGAGATGTATCCACCCATGGTGGAACAGGCGCGCAGCGAGAACAACAAGGCCAAGACCATGCTCGACTACGCCAACCAGGCCGAGCGCGTGCATGCGGACCTGTACCGCCAGGCCCTCGCCGCCCTGCAAGCAGGCAAGGATCTCGACGCGATGGACGTGTACCTCTGCCCGGTCTGCGGCCACCTAGAATTCGGCAAGCCACCGGAGAAGTGCCCGATCTGCGGCTTGCCGGCCGCCAAGTACCAGAAGGTCGCCTAGAGATTCACAGTCAGGTAGAGTCTCGGCGTGATTCGCGAAACCGCGGAACACGCCGACTTGAAATACGTCCCGTTGGGGCAGGCCGAGGTGAAGCAGCCCAAGTGGTCGTATTGCACGCCGCCGTCGAGGTAGATCTTGTCGCCCATGCGCCAGATGCCGCCGGCCGCGATGTAGTAGCTGGTCCCGTCGGTCATCCCGTAGGTGGCGCCGTCATTGTGACCGAACAGGCGAAAGAACCCGTCACGCTGGTACAGGTAGAGCGCCGCGGCCTCTTGCAGCGGGAAGAACCGCAATTCGATTTCCGGGCCGGCCTTGTACTGCGTGTTGTCGTAGGTGATCGCGAGCCCTGTGTCGGGATCAATGGCCGCGTAGTTCGAGGTGTCGGTCCTATCGAAGGTAAAGCGCGCGCGCGTGGTCAACCCCGCGTTCCAGCGCATGAGCCACTCCAGAATGATCTCATACAGGGCCTGGTCCGCCCAGCCCGTCCCCACGCCCTCAGCATTGAGCCCGCGCGTGTCCTGGTAGTTGAGCCGCAGCGTGATGGGCGAGTTGAAGGCCGGCCGGTACACAAAGCGATTTCGAATCTGCAGCTGCTCCGCATTCTTGTGGTGGTCGGATTGGGTCACCCCAACCTGATAGAGCTGGTACAGCTCAGCATCCCACTTGCCACCGCCCGCCCACACCGCGCGATTGTCAAATCGATACGTCCGATTGTACTGCGTCTTGAGCTGGTCGATCGCGGTCTCACTGTCGCCAACTGAGAACTGCGGCTCGATGGCCGCTGGCGCCAACAACTTCCACCATTGGCCTGGGAATATCCCCAGCGCCCCGCCGATTGTGGCCTGGACCGTGCGGGTAGGCGGCACAGGCCCAGCCCCCGGCACGGGCGGACTTGGTCCGGGCGGGACCAGGGCAGAGGTGCTCGCACGCAGCGAGGGTGGCGCCAAGATTGGTGTTCCCGTCCCTGTCCCGGTTCCCGTCCCGGTAGCCGTACTGGTATCGGTCGACGCGCTAGCCACGGGAAGTCGGTTGTCGTCGAAGGTCGCCGTATAGTTCACCTTCGGCACAAGGCCCGGAATGATCGCGCTCTGGATGCCAGAGTAGATCTCCCAGTGCAGGAGGTTGCGCGCGTAGTCTTCACGCCCTTGGTTCTGGCGCTCGACCAGGCGAGAACGAAACAGGGCGTAGATTGACTCTGTATTGGTGGGCAAGAACTTGCCCTCCAGGCGCGAAAGCTGGACCCGATCCGTATATGAGGCCTTGCCCGTCGGATCGGTATCTGCCTGGGAAATGCTATACAGACCGCGCACGTTGAACCGCTTGATGAAGGTGACGCCAGGAATCTGCGCCAGGTCATAGTCCAACTGACTGACGCTCTGCCACCGGCCGGTCTTGAAATTGGCGTTGTCCAGGTCCGTCCTGCCCACTTGCTGACTGAGCATGGGCAAGCCCTTCTTGTTCAGTTGAATGCGCGCCAGGGCATGCTGGATCACGCCGGTGCGGTCGGTGATGGTCCCGGTCCCTGTTCCATCGTCCAGCCACGAGTTCTGGCGGGTGAAGAATACGGTTGTCGGCAGCCAGGCCACAGGATAGCCGGTGGCGCTCAACCGCAGCTCGTCGCTCAGCTTGCCGAAGCGCGTGCTGTCGCTGCCCATCGACGTAAACCCTTGCGATGACTTGCGACCCGAAATCATCCCTTCCAGTGCTGAATGCGACAATCGCACAAAACCCATGCCGGCCCACCCATTGGGGGCCCCAGAATCCTGCCTGTCCGATCCCGCGAATTCCCCGTAGCCGGTAATCAATCCGCCCTGCCCTATTGCGTGCTGATACCGGGCATCCGCCGTGCCCGTGAGCAATCCCCGGGTCGGCGCGAGCTTCTGCATCCCGCTGACCGGATCGACCATGGGCTGATTGGTTATGGGATCCCGCATCACCTCGCTGGTATTCTGCAACTGCGCCACCCGCGCCCCAATCTCCATTCCCTGCACCGGAGACGTCGCGGCCCGCGTGGCCATCATCCACTGCTTGAACTGATCGCCGCTGTTGGCCCCGGCCTGGCTCTTGCGCTTGACAACCTGGTTGGCAAACAGCTCAATCGAACTGAGAGAGGCGTCGTCCTTACTGCCGATGTTGAGCTCAATGTAGAAGCGGTCGAGATAGGCAAAGGCCGAGTAGGCGGCGCTCAGGTCCATCTGCACAACGGCGTTATCAATCCCGGGAATGGGCATGCGCGCGGCCGGAAGAGAAAAATTGTAGATGGCCTGGGCGCCAGAATCGCTGCCCATATCGTGAATGGCCACCTGAATGTTGCGGGCACCCTGAACGTATTTGACGTACACGCTGCTGACCCAGCCACGCTCAATGTACTTGGGCGCCCCGCCATCAATCTGGGTGTACAGCCCGCTCTCGTCAGTGATCAGGGTGGCCTCACCCGAGCGCGCCCAGGTGCCGACCTCGTTGTCTGCCGGCAACATATCCAGCAGGGACAAACTGCCCAGGTCCTTCTTGGGAGTCAGATCGGCTTCGTATTCGACGGAAATGACACTGAGGTCATCAATGCGCTCCGGATTGAGGAAGGCCAGCTGTCCGGCTGTATTGACGACTGTGTAATCAGTCCCGTTGGTGAGAAGCTCGCCATCGACGTAGACGCGTTCTGACCCGGGAACGATGTATTTGCGCGACAGGTTGTACACCGTCTGGCGCGGTCCCGTGATGAAGTCGCGAACCAACTCGCCGCGCCGGAATCCGGCGGTTGCGGTCAGGCTGGCCTTGGGCTCGGCCCCTGGGGTGGCGGCTCGCGCGTACGCGCCCTGCACCAGAAGGGGCCGCTCGATGCCCTCTTCCAGGGTCTGGTACTTCAGCTTGTCTTCCATGCGCACATCGCGAAGCGCGTCGTTCTGCGCCCCCAGGTACTCGACCTTGTACTGCAGGTCGCGAATCCCATTGGTCTCCAGGGTGCCGTAATCCAGGCGCACGGAGCCGCTCAGGTTGCGCTCACCATCAAACGTGTGCCCAAACGAAATATTGCCGTCTCCCGTGTCGTAGCGCTGCGAATCCCACTGATGTTTCTGAAAGTCGTACGGCGTCTGGGCGTTTCCCCGAAGGAAAAGGTGGGCCGTGGTCTTGCTCTCGTTGCTCTCTGTGGTCCCCAGCTTGCGCTCGACGAACTGGTCGGACTTGCCATCGTAGATCTGAGCGCCTTCCGGAAATACCACGGTCCACTGCGCGCCATTGAGCACTGTCCCGATGCTACCGTCGCGCCGGGTCAGGTTCTCGACGACAGTGAACCGCCGAATGAGTCGGGTCAGGCGACTCCACTGCACGACCTCTTTGTCGGTCGTGATGTACACGTAGTCAGGTGTCACCTCGACGCCGGTTATGTTGCGACTTTCGAGCGCGTCTTGCTGCGGGAACGCCAACAGCGAATCATCGGCGGTTTGCAGTGTGTACAACCCGTTATCAGTCCCGACCCACACCGCACTGCCGTCGACAGTGAAGACACGAATCTGCTGCGCTTTCATTATCGCAAGCGAGAAATTGCTAAATACCCGCTGCTGGATACGAAAGCGCGACAGACCGGCATCAGTGCGACACCACAGGTCATCGCCCACTTGGTAGAGTTCAGCCACGTCCGCGCCCACCAAGCCGTCTGCCTCGCCGAAGCCGCGCAGACCGTCCACGTCAGGGCTGAAATAGGCAATGCCCGCGCGGGTACCGAACCACACCTGGCGGCCCACGGTGAGAACATCGTTGACCACCTTGGAGGGCAGCCCGTCCGCCTCTCCGTAGACACGAATCGTGCGGTCCAGCTTGCGATAGCGCGCCACGCCCTTATTGGTGGCGAACCAGACGTACAGATCGTCGAACGCCACGCCGGTGACCACCTGGCTGGGCAGGCCGTCATCCATCGTGATCTTGGTGCTGCGCCGGCTGCCTGAATCGAAGCGAATCACCCCGTCGTCAGTGGCGATCCACACGGTGCGATTGTCCACCGCTATCTTGTTGACGTTGGCGCCGGCCGGAAAGACGCTCCAGCGACCCGCGGTCTGGTAGATGAAAACCTCGCCTCCCCCGATCCACATACCCTCGATCGGGTCCGTGGCCACGGGCGGCACACGGCCCCAGGCAGGCGCAGAGTAGACAAAGGCCAACAGGGCAGCGGCGACAACCGCGCGTCTCAACATGGAACTGGAAACCGGCCTAGGCCGAGACCTTCTTGACTTTCAGCTTCGCGATATCGACTTCGCCCAACCCAGCCTTCCCGGCGAGCTCGATGTGTCGAACATCAGCCGGTGTCATGTTCTTGTTGTTGAACTTGGCCAGGGTCAGCCCATAGGCGTCGACCGAAGCGATCTGGCGGCCGGCCACCATGCGACCGGGTGTCGACGTGTCGCCCGGTCCCGCTGGCCCGTTGGTCAGAAGGGCACGCGTGCCGTCGATGATGGTGAGGTTCGGCTTGATGATTCGGCCGAGATCCGCAATGGCTTGGTGCAAATCCAAGCCCTGGTGAAAGATCTGCCGGTCGAAAACCAACCCCATGTGATTCTTGAGCCCGAGCGACACGCCCGCCTGGTAGTGCGCCTTGGCCGCTGGCAGGTTGATGAACACGTCGGCCGATAGCAGGCTCTTGGCCACGTCGGTGGTCTTGAGCGATATACCGCTCTTGACCTCGGTCTTCTGGAAGTCGCCGGCCCCAGACAGCAGCTTGATCTTGGCGGCCGGTAGGGTGGCCATGGCCTCGGAGAGGCCGCAGCGCTTGAGGCACATCTCGCCCTTGGCCTGCGGGTATTCGATAATCAAGACGCCCTTGGCCTTGGCATCCAGGCACATTTTGGCCACCGCCAGCACGGTCAGCGGGTGGGTTGTGGTGCCCCATTCGGCCGGATTGGCAAAGGCCGCATTGGGCTTGATGACGACGAAGTCACCCTTCTTGACGAACTTGCCAATGCCACCCAATGCGGCAAAGACGGCCGCGACCATCTTCTGTGGGTCGGTGCCTTGCACGTCCACAATGTCGGGATCGCCGGCGGCGAAAGCCCGCCCATAACGAAAAGCAGCGACTGCCGCAAGGGAGCCGCCTACGAAACTGCGTCGGGAAATGGCTGTCATGTGTTGTTCCTCAGAGTGGGACCGCGCCACCGCGGTGTTACCGCCGCCCTCTGCCCCAACCGGAGGGAATTGTAGCAGAAGAGGCGGATCGACTGTGCTATTCTTCCGCACGTACTGCTGAAAGGAAGTTGTATGTCAGGCAATGGAGGCAGAACGCGACGGGAACTCTTGGTAGACGCCGTGAAAGCGGCTGCCGCAGCGTCAATTGGCGGCCTCGTAGGTTGCTCCGGCCCCGGCGTATTTCCCGATGTGGGCGGACACTGGCCCATTTGCCAGACTCCAGATGGGGGGTTCCCTGACGCGGGCGCACCCGCGCCAGTCACGCCCGCCGTGGTCGAGGTTCTCCGCAAGGAGAGCGTCGGAGCGAGCGACGTTATCCAGCCTGCCGTGGTGGCGGACATGCTCAGCGCAGGGCTGACGGCGCTGGCCAATCAGGTCAAGACCTTCAACGATGGCGGACAGGCGCTCGTTGGCGGACCTGACACAGGCGACGCCGGGCAGGCTGACAGCCCGTGGAAGGTCTTGCTGCCCAACTACAAGGCCGGCCAGGTTATCGGGCTCAAGGTCAACTGCCTGGGACCCACGGCGACGTCACCGGCGTTGGTGCGTGCCCTCATCGCCAGCCTGCGTGACGGACTGGGGATCGCTCCCCAAACCGCGATCGTCGTCTGGGACCGCTTCAAGTATGATATCGACAAGTATGGTCGGTACTCGGCCGACGATCTGGCCGGCGCCCCGTACCGAGGAAACCTGCTTAGGGGGGTGAAGACAACTGAACGAGAGGCCGATTTCACGGATGGGAATGGCTATGGGGATGCGCCCTGCATCGCTCCAAAGGGCACGAAGGGCAACTACCCCCGCCTGTCACGCATCCTGACTGATCAAACAAACCTCACGATCAACCTTCCGGTGCTGAAGCGGCATCCGGAGTCTGGCTACACTGGGGCTCTGAAGAACTCCTACGGCATGTTCGACAACCCGGCTGAGTTTCACAAGACCGTGATCACGACGGCCTTGCCTGAGCTCTACGCAATCCCCGCCATCCGCAACTCGATTTCCCTCACCATCCTCGACGCGCTCTTGGGCGTCATAACGGGCGACAACGCCTCTTTTCACGACTGTGCCCCTTCGCGCCTTCTTCTGGCGCAGGACCCGGTTGCCATGGACAGCTATGGCTGGGACCTGCTGACTCAGCTGCGCGTTGCCCAGGGCTATCCAGCGGACGACGCCGACATTCCCAACGCTTGGCTCGACTACGCCCAGAAGCTCGGCCTGGGGACCAGAACCTACTCGCTCGTCAAGGCCTGACCGGCCACGGTCGGTGCCCGCTGGCGCGCTCGCTGAACGAGCACCAGCGGGCCGAACTCAAAGACTACTTCAGGGGCAAGGGACACGGATTCGTCGCATCAGTCCCGCTGCAGGTCACCCAGGGTACGTTGCTGTAAAGGGGGTTCTTGAGAAGGTCGGAGTACAGCTGGGTCGCGTCCGTCTTCGACGCCATCTGCCAAGCCTGCAGGTCGACGAGATTGTCACCCTTCACCCATCGCTCCCAGGCCAAGCCCACAGCCGAGTAGCCGCCCGCGACGAAGTAGGGACCGGCACCTCCGTCGACCAAAATTGTGGCGTCGGTTTCGTTGCTTGCCAGCGCAGGCCCATTCATGGTTTCGGGTTGGTTTGGATCCAGCGTCCAGCCCGAGCCACCGGGCATTTCGGTGAGTGTCGGTATCAGGGTTTTCGGCGCGGGCGATCCCGAAGTGAGCTTGCCCGCCACGGTTTGCGCGAAGCTGACCGCCATGTCCCGCACCGGATGGACCGTCGCGGTGTCATTGTACGACGGGCTGAACTTGATGAAGAAGAAGTAGGCACCCTTCTGGGCGTTGACCGACCAGTTGGTTCCGGTGTCGCCGATGCGGGCTTGGTCCCAGCCGGCCTTGCTGGCGCCGCTGCCATCACTGGTGCTGCTGCCGCACGCGAGGGCGGTCATGGAAAGGCAAGCGAAGAGACTGAAAGACGTCAGACGAGTCATGAGGGTTCCTCCTGCAATCTGGGAAAGTAATGTATGTGCTGGGCAATCTCTGAAACGGCTCAGCCAAATTATCGTCGGCCAATCGCCGCCGTGCAACGACAGACTTCTCGACGCGACTGTGCTTGATTACCACACCGCGCTCGCCGTAGTGTTACGCCAACCATCGTGCGCATTCTCACCTTCGTCTTGCTGGCCCTCATCCCGCCAGTATTCATTGGATGGATGGTTCGGGAGGGCCGCCGCGCGCCTGCCCCGTCCTCCATCCCTGCAGGCAAACCCCGTGCATCGGGCGCGGAGTCTGACGCGACCTTGCTGGCACTTTTCCAGGGCGACCTGGGCGGCGCCAAGATCAAGGACAAGGTGTCCCTCTACGACGAAAAAGGGCTGTTCGATTACATCGACGGCGCCGCGCCCATCTTCATCGACCGCCACTACCGCAAGCTGGCTGCGGCCGAGCTGGCATCTGCGGATGGCGCTGACATGGTCTGCGACGTCTACGACATGGCCGAGCCGGCCAATGCCGAGTCGATCTTCAAGGCCGAACGCTCGGCCACGGCCAAACCAGTCGCGGACTTTCCCGACGCCATCTCCGGTCCCATGTCGTTCGTGTTTCTGTCTGGCCGCTACTACGTGAAGCTGACTGCTTTCGACGCCAAGGCCGAAGCGGCCTTGCCTGGGCTGGCCAAGGCGCTAAAGGGGAAGATGAAATGACCGACGAAAAGCGGCCCAACCCGTACGAGTGCCCGCCCGCGCAGGGCAATCAGCCCCCGCCCCAGGCCACCAACATGGACCGGCGCGCGGCCTTGCGCGTGGGCATGACCGCGGCCATGGCCGTCGGCTCAGTGGCGGTTGGTCTTGGCCTGCGCGACCGCGACGCATCCAAGAAGACAAAGACACTGCCCACCATTAAGGATCATCGTGCTGAGAAGCCGGCCGGTGCCAATGACATGGTGATCGCGCGCGGGCCGGACCCTGCGGCTAACGTGCGCAAGGCCATCGAGGCCCTGGGCGGCATGGGGCGCTTTGTTCGGCGCGGCGAGCGCGTCGTCATCAAGCCCAACATCGGCTGGAATCGCACGCCCGAGCAGGCCGCCAACAGCAACCCCGACGTGGTGGCCGAGGTCGTGCGCTTGGTCGTAGCGGCGGGCGCGGGCAAGGTCTGGCTGACCGACGCCTCGGTGAACACGCCCGAACAGTGTTTCGCGCGTTCGGGAATCGAAAAGGCCGCCAAGGCCGCGGGCGCCACTGTGATTCGGCCCGATGCCTCGGCCTTCCGCGAGGTGAACGTGTCGGGCAAGCTCCTGCGCACCGGCGACGTGCTCTTCCCCTTTGTCGAAGCCGACCGCGTGATCAACATCCCCATCGTCAAACAGCATGGGCTTTCGCTTGCGTCGATGTCGCTGAAGAACTGGTACGGCGTTCTTGGCGGCCAGCGGGTGAAGCTGCACCAAAACATCCACCTTTCCATCATTGATCTGGCGGCCATGGTGAAACCGACCCTGACCATTCTGGATGCCACGCGCATCCTTCTTGCCAACGGCCCCACTGGCGGCAGTTTGGCTGACGTGAAACAAATGGACACCGTGGCGGCCGGGACCGACGAGGTCGCGCTCGATGCCTTTGGCGCCACCCTGCTCGGCCTGAATCCCACCGACGTTGGCTTCATCGTCGAGGGCATGAAGGCCGGCCTGGGTACGCCAGAGTGGAAAAACCTCAAGACCGTCGAGCTGGGGGCCTAACCATGTTTCTTTGGCTTCGTCGCGCCTACCAGATCGTCTTCATCGCCTTCTTCCTCTTCCTCGTCTTCATGACGACGGCGGGCCTGATCCGCAGCTACGACGTCCAGTGGCTGCTGACCTTCGACCCTCTCGTCGCACTGACCACGGCGCTGGCGTCGCACTCGCTGCACCACGCGCTCTTGTGGTCGCTCGTGATCATTGTGCCCACGCTGGTCCTGGGCCGGTTCTTTTGCTCGTGGATTTGCCCAATGGGGGTCATGCACCACGCGCTGGGGTTCCTGGCGCGCAAGCGGCGCATCCCTGACCGGGTGAAGCTCAACAGCCCGCGACCGTCGCACAAGATCAAGTACGTGATTTTGGCGGTTATGCTCGGCCTGGCGGCAGCGGGCAGCGTGCAGATCGGCTTGCTCGATCCCATCGCCTCCACCTGGCGTGGACTGGCCGTTTCAGTCATGCCTGCCCTCGGCAACGTGGCCTTTGGCATGTATCAGGGCGAACGGCACTTCCAGTGGGGAACCCTGGTCACCGTGGTGTTCTTCGGGGCGCTGGCGCTCAATTTCGTCTACCCGCGCTTCTATTGCCGGGTTCTTTGTCCGCTCGGCGCACTTCTGGGTTTGCTGTCGAAATTCTCCCTGTTCCGCATTGTCAAGCGCCCGGAGATCTGCAAGGGCTGCAAGGCGTGCGGGGCCGATTGCCAGGGCGCCGCCGATCCACAGGGCACGGTGCGCGCCACCGAGTGCATGGTGTGCCTGAACTGCGTCGACCGTTGCCCGCGCGGCGGGTTGGCCTACAAGTTCTTGCCCCCGGTCGATCGTTCCATCACCAAGATCGATCTCACGCGGCGCAAGTGGCTGGGTGCAGGCGTGGCCGGCGCGATAGCGGTGCCCTTCATGCGCGCCTCTGACGGCGTCGAGCCGCGGCCCAACCCAGCGCGGATTCGGCCGCCGGGGTCGCTGGACGAAGACGCTTTTCTCGAAAAGTGCATCAAGTGCGGCGCCTGCATGAAGGTTTGCCCTACTGGCGGTCTGCAGCCCGCACTGCAGGAAGCCGGCATCGAAGGCTTTTGGTCGCCAATTTTGATCCCGCGCATCGGCTACTGCGAGGCCAACTGCACCCTGTGCGGCCAGGTCTGTCCCACCGGCGCGATCGCCAAACTGACCGTGGCCCAGAAAGTGGGCGACATGCCAGCCCGGCCGCCCGTGCGCATTGGCTCGGCCTTCTTCGACAAGGGTCGCTGCCTGCCCTGGGGCTATCGGACCGAGTGCATCGTGTGCGAAGAGGTCTGCCCAGCCTCACCCAAGGCCATCTACTTCAAGCTGGAAACCATCACTGCCCGCGATGGCACGCAAAAGACGCTGAAGATCCCGTATGTCGACCTGGATAACTGTACCGGCTGCGGCACCTGCGAAACCCGCTGCCCGGTAGTCGATCGTGCCGGCGTCCGCGTCAGCGCCGCCAACGAGAGCCGCACCCCCCGCAGCAGCATCTCGCTCACGGGCGGGAAGATTTAGGACGTCGCAGGAGAACCAACAACGCGCCGGCTCCGCCGTGACGAGGCGGGGCCGATGCGAAGGCCAGAACGTGCTTGGCCATCGTCCGGCTGCACAGGTGTTCGACCAAAGCCGGCCGCAGCGCCGGCCCGCCCAGGCCGGAATGGAGGCCGCGGCCGTGAATGAGCAACACACAGCGGCGCCCCTTTTCCACCGAGTGTTCGACGAAGCGCTCAGCCTGGTGGACGGCGACATCCGCCGTCAGGTGATGCAGATTTAGCTCGATTTCGGGCTCGATCTCGCCGCGGGCCAGCGAGCGGACCAGGTCGTGGGCCACGCCAAAAGCCGCGCCGGACAATGTCTCGCCCTCGCCTTCGACGTGCATTGACTCTGCGGAGGGTCGCGGCTTGGGCGGTGCAAATGGCGCTGGCGCTTCCGCTGGCCACTCGAGCACAGCCCGCCGCGGGCCGGGCGGCAGGGGCCGCACCCCCTGCATGGCAGCCTGGAAGAGCCGGCGTTCTTCCTCCTCGGCCGCTTGCTGGCTACGCGCGGCCGGCGCCGGCGGATCGGGTGGTGGGGCGGGCTTGCGGAAATCCACGGTTGGCGCTCCTGTTCCGATCGGTGCCCATGAGACTGCCCTTGGCAGCCCGGTCAATCCGTTGTGCTCGTGTCCACGGCCGCAGCGTCGTCGAGCTGACTGGCATCCAGCAGCGCGGGACTGTCTGGCAGTACCGCCGCGTCGACCGGCGCCGATGCGCTGTCGGCCGGGGTTGCCGGGGAATCTGAGCCACGCGCTTCGGTTGCGTCGCCGACCCCTGCCTCGTCGTAAGCCTTGCAGTATCCGACGTTCGAGCTGCAGCCCTCAAGCAGGCCAATTGCCAATGCCGTCAATAACACGAAGAGTCTGCGCATTTCTAAACTCCGCTAGGTTGAACCTTGTCTATCGCGCCATCATGTCAACGGCCAGGTGTGAGAAGTCAAGCCTGGTCAGAGCGAGACGCGGTTCTTCAACGTCTTCACTTGTCAGGCGTTTTGAGTCAGTGTAGGTGGACGCTCATGCCCGCACCGGTCAACGACGAGTCGCTTCTGGTCGACCTTCGCGGGCTATCCCTGGAAGACCGCCGGGGCGCAGTCGCCCGCGCCTTGCAGAACCTGCGTTTGGGCCGCAGCGTGGCTCTCACGACCGACCGGGATCCCAAGCCTATCGTCGCGGCCCTCCGCCAGATGTATCAAGGCGAAATCGACGGCGTCATCACGGTCCTTGCGGCTGACCTGTTTCGCGCCGATCTGCGGATCCACCACGCCGAGGGGCAGCCCACCCTTGCCGAGGAACTGCGATCCGATCACGCCCGCATCGATGGCCTGCTCACGGAGTTGCAGCATTTTCTGCGCGTGGGCGCGATGGCCGAAGCCGATCGACATTTTGCCGCCTTCAACCTGGCTCTCGACCGTCATATGGCAGCCGAGGAGGAACTACTATTTCCGGCCATGCAGCGGATGACCAACGCCGTGGCGCGAGCCGTGCCGGGTATGGTGACTGAACACGGCGATCTGCGCGAGCTTCTTCCTGAGCTGGCATCTGCCCTTTCCCGGCAGGATGTGTTGGCGTGCGAAACCCTGCTGCCACAAGTGCGGCGCAGTCTGGCCCGCCACCACGAAGACGAAGAGCGACTCGTCTACCCCATCACCGACTGGGCCTTGGCTCCGGACGAGCAGGACGCCCTGATCAGACGCTTGCGCGGCCTAGGCCCTGCGATTACGTGATTCTCACAAGTCTGCGGGGGCGTCGGGTGCGTCCACCACGGCGCTGTCGTCAGGTGCATCGACACTCCCATCGCCGCCGACGCTCGCGTCGCCCGTGGAACCACCGCTGCTGGTCGTGCCGCCCGTCACCACCGTGCCACCGCTGCTGAGCGTGCCACCCGTTACCGTCGTGCCTCCGCTGGCGACGGTGCCACCACTGGCGACCGTACCTCCGCTGCTGATAGTGCCTCCGTTGGCGACGGTGCCACCACTGGCGACCGTGCCACCGCTGGCGACGGTGCCTCCGCTGGCGACCGTGCCACCGCTGGCGACCGTGCCTCCGCTGACGATCGTGCCTCCGCTGGCCACTGTCCCCCCGCTGCTCCTGGTGCCGCCCGCTACGATGGTGCCCCCGGTGGCGATTGTACCCCCGCTGCTCTTGGTCCCGCCTGCGGCCGTCGTGCCTCCGCTAGTCTTGGTCCCGCCCGCGGCCGTTATGCCGCCGCTGACGACTGAGCCGCCCCTGCCGCCGGCACCGCCCTTGCCTCCAGTACCCACAATCACACCACCGCTGCCAGGCAGGCCCCCGCTGGCCAACAAGCCGCCCGTCACCGCAATGCCGCCGCTGCCCGCTGCCGTGCCGCCGGTGCCAACCCGTAGGCTACTCGATGCGCCACCCGCGCCGCCCAAACCGGTCCTGCCACCGACGGGGTCTAGCCCCGCGCTGCCACCAGCGCCGCCAAATCCAGGTCCGCCACCTGAACCGGCGATGCGGCCGCCCGTGTCACCACCCTGATGGTCGTTGCCGCGATCCGCGCCGCCCCCGTCCTTTTTACTGGCCGCTCCGTCCGCGCTCCCATCCCTTTGGACCGGCGGCGCCTTTAGCCCCGAACAGCCGCCAAGCAGAAGCAAAGACAATGAGCCAATACCACCCAAGACCAACCATGCGCGCATGCGAGTCTCCTTGCGAATCTATGATAGGCAATCCAATTTCCACTAAGCCAACGTCGACGCGGTCAACAATAGGCCGCGTCGCTCTTATTGTAACCGGCCCGCCAGCGGCGGCGCAGAAAAATCGAGGTCAGGGGCTGGCCGGCAGATTGGCTATCCAATCTCGAACCGTGGTGTACTCTGGATCGCCAGGAAAAAGCCGTTCGCCGCCTGTGTGCGGGATGGTGTTGGTCGCGCGTTGCAGAAGGAGGCTGGTATCGGGGTTGCCGGGCGTAACCAGATTGACGACCATGGCCCGATCCATCTTCGCGTTTCCAGTCAGGATGTAACGGGTGAAACTCGCCGCCTTTCCCGCTGAATGACAGTCCTCGCAACGCGTCTGGAGGATGGGATAGACGTCGTTCTCAAACACAGGATCGTCGACGAGCGGCGCCTCGACCGCAGCGTCAGCGGCCGGTCCACGCTGGAAATCTGCGCAGGCCCCGGCCAGCCAGACCGCGATCGCCAGACCCAAACAGAAGACGACTCCAATACTAAAACGCATACATCACCATGAAGCGCAGGAAGTCGTTGGGGTACTCGCCCACCTTCTCGAAATTCCAGTAGTAACCCAGGCTGAACGTGGCGCCAGCAAAGGCCGCCACCAGCGCCAGGTTGTGGTGTGAACCATCAGTGGGGTCGGCGCGCGCCGGATCGTAGGCCAATCCCTTGTGGTTGTTGAACGTCTGCAAGCCACTGCGCGCCTGCAGGTACAGCCACCGGAACGCGTAGAAGCGCAACCATATGTAGTCGGCAAAATGGTAGTAGGCGCCAGCGTCCTTCACGGCGTTGGCCGTCCCGAAGGTTTCGTCAGCCGAAATCAGGGCACGCACCATGCCCACGCCGAACGCCAGCCGATCGAGCACGGGCCACGACGGACGCCAGATTTCCAAGTCAACCGCCTGCATAAGCAGGTGCCGGCCAAACCGCAACGGATTCCAGTACAGCGAGTACCACAACGTCGCCGGCCCGAACGACAGCGAGAGCCGATTGCCCACCGCCACGCGGGCGCCGTCGTAGGCCTGCAGGTCGCGTTGCATATCCAGCACCTTGTCACGGGCCGAGACATCGAATCCCTGCACAAGGTAGAGATCGTCAGCCAAAGACAAACCTCGCAGCGAAAGAGCCGCACGCGCGCCCAGGCCGAAGGAAGACCAGACCACGGGCAGAAGCTTCTGATCGATGGCGCTGAGCCCGCCATAGTTCTTGTGGAAAAGTGGCTCGGGCCCGAACGGCACCAGAATCTTGCCCCCGTGCGCGGTCAGGCGAAAGGGGCCGCTTCGCCACAGGCGTGCGGTCAGTTCGTAGAACTCTCTCTCGATGATTTCGGCGTTAAGTCCGATGGGAAAGTCGTTCCCTTGGCGCGACAGAAATACAAAATGGTGCCGGTTGACGAAGTCGTTCTTGCCACTCGACAGATTGCCATTCATGCCGACGCGCTCGTAGCTCGCGTCGAAGAGACCGCCGATGCGAATGCCCCCGGGAAAGATCAGCGGCGATTCCTGGCCGTGCTCGGCCTCCTGCTTGGGCTTCTGGTCGGCGGCAGCCGCTTCAGCCTGCGGGGCGGCCGCGCCCTGGGCCTGGGCGACGCCGCTACCAAGGACTGCGACCGTGACAGTCGCGATGCGAAGCCGAGTCATCATTTTGCGTGACATGAAGAACGACAGGCCGCGCGCTCGCCGCTCGCGGGCGGCGCAGTTTGGCCGTTGTGACAGGAGCCGCAGAACTTGCCCTCGTCCATGTCGTCGTGGGTGAAGCCCTGTCGCGCCTTGGGAAACAGGGTCGGATGGCAGGCAAAACACGAATACTCGTCGTGCTGCCAATGCGAAAAGACCCCCGGTTGCGCGGGATCGGCCGCGCCATGCGGCCTGACGACAGGAACGCGCACGATCACCGGCATGGCAAGGCCGGCGGCCGATGCGAACACGGCCGCCCCTGCAACGACGAGCGACCACTTCAAAAGCATCGGGCGGCAGTCTATCCGAAAAGGAGAAGTCCGTCATACGCCAATGAACGGCATTGCAACCCGGGCTCAAGTCCACGTCTGTCCCGTCGAGATCAAGGACCTTACAAGCCGGGTCCGGTTGCAGCCGGGCGCAGACGGTCGTCGCACAGGAGAAGTTTCATGCAAATCGGACGTGGCACCCTGGTTGTTCTTGCCATCGGCCTCATCGGCTGTGGCTCATCGAATTCCTCACCGACGCCCAAGCGCGACGCCGCGCCGGGTTCACCTGATGTCGCGGACAAGGATGCGACCGAATTGGTAGACACGCGGATCGTGACCGGAACTGACAGCAACGCCGGATTGACGGAGGCCGCTCCCCCTAGCGACGCACCCGCAGCGAAAGACGTCGCGCCGCTGACCGTCGATGCTGGTCCAGCAGCGGACGTGACGGCGGTCGGCGACACAGGTTCATCACCCGATTCGGCTCCATCACCCGACCTGGCGCCTTCGCCAGATTCGACGCGCTTGCCAGACGCGGCACCGGCGATCGACGTGGCCGCGTCGCCCGACGTGCCCGCGCCGAGCGATCTGCCGCCTGCCCGCGACGCCAGCGCCACCGGCGTGGTGTCATCGACCAGCACGACCGATCCCAGCACCGATCCGGCCGTCTGCGCCACGGTGAAATTCACGGACCTGTCCCTGACCGCGGATCAGACCTACGACATCGTCATGCCCGATTGCCTGCACCTGTCCGGCACGATCACGCTTGACGGATCTCTTCCCGCCGGGGCGGTCTACTCCCAAGGCGAAGTGGACGTGTTCAAGATCGAACGTGATGGCAGCGGCGCGCTCGCCGACACGACTGTGTACTCGGCCAATGTCACCGCCGTCGACAGCACACACTTCAGCTACAGCGTCGGCGTCCCCGCGGGAACCTACGAAGTCATGTACACCTTCGCACTCAAATCGTCGGCAGCGATTCCATCGACGGTCAGCCGCTACGGGCAGGACCAGGTCACAATCAGCCAGAACACGAAACACGACGTCACCCTGTCGGCCATTGATGTTGTCACCAGCACGGTCACCGTGACGGGAACCAACGCCCTGGCGGCAAGCGGCGGCTCGTTCGGGCGCTATGTCTACCTGATGGGACTCAACGCCAACCACACCCTTCTGGTCAGTGGGTTCGGCATGGCGTCAGGCGACTCGACACCAATCACAATGTGGATACCCAATGAATCATTCTCCCCCACCGTGATGGTGCAAGACACGCCGGAGATGATGTCACCATTCCGGAGTGGCTTCACCAGCCGATTCCTCGTCGATCCGGTCGCGCCCGCAGCCGCGATCAGCATCGCGCTGCCGGTGGCGGTCAAGATCTCAGGCACGATTGCGGATCCTAACCATGTGCTGGCGACCAGCCCGGTGGGCTCGCCGCCCAGCTACTACCATTGCGATTCGCTCGACACCGGCACCTTCCCCCACCCCATCCTCAATTTGCCCGAGACCACGGTTTCCTCGTTCTTCACGGGCGCCACCAGTCACGCTTTCTACGGCCGCAAGGGTCTCGTCTGCGTGACCAACGCAGAGTACGCCATCGCAGTCGGCGGCGGCGGCGTGCTCACCCGGGCTGGCGAAAACAACTACGCCTTCATGCAGGACCCCACGCCCAAGTCTCCCAATGCCGTGACCCTGACCAGCGACCTGATTCGCAACATCGACGTCCCTGCCCTGGGCACGCAAATCACCGTGCGCGGAACCGTCAAGGATGCCCACGGCAACGGCATCGCTGCGGCCAACCTGGCGGTCCTGGCCAACACCCTGACCAATCCCGCCTTGACCGAAAAGTCCTTCACCGGCGGCGTGGACGCGACCACAGCGGGTGCCTATGTGTTGCACGCCCTACCCGGCACCTACCGGCTCACGGTCGCACTGCCCAAGGCGGACGCCGCGTCGTCTGGAGCTGACGCCGGCGCTACCCAGCCCGCCGACGCCGGCAGCATCTTCACCGGCGGTGGTTCGGATGCCAACGCCGCCGATTGCACGACCCTGGCCGCCTGTTGCGACACGCTTTCAGGCAGCGACAAGATCAGCTGCACCAGCGTGGTTGCCATGAACATGGCCGTAGTCTGTTCTGGCTCACTGTCTCTGCTGCGCACAGGGGGCAAGTGCCCGTAGCCCAATTTTGACCGGGCGTTCCCTCCATCGCGCGAAAAATCCCGCCGCGGCCCCGCTCGGTGTGCTAGTCGCGCGGGGAGCTGATGCTGCAACTTTTCTATTTCTGCTACTACATCGCGGTGGGCATAGCCCTGCCCTTCTTCCCGCCCTATCTGCGCCACCTGGGGCTATCGGGACGGGAGATCTCGGCCATGCTGTCCATGGCGCCCTTGCTGCACTTGTTTGCGCCGCTGGTTTGGGGCTGGGTGGCGGACCGCAAGCGTCGGCCCGACCTTGTCCTGCGCGTGACCTGCGCCGGGGCGTTCTTTGTCATTGGACCGCTCATCGTCCTGCGCACCATGCCGGGTATGGTCGTCCTGTACTTCTTTCATCAGGTCTTCGCGGTGGCCATCACAGGTCTGGCAGACTCGCTCGCCGTCGAGCGCGCGCGATCGGGCACCGACTACGGCCGCATCCGACTGTGGGGCTCGTTGAGCTTCGTCCTCGCCTGCGCGGTCGTGGGCCCCCTTCTGGGTGCGCGTGATCCGCGCGGTGGTGACGTGCTGGTGCCCATCTTGCTGGTGGGTGGCTTCGGCCTGACCTTCCTGGCGTCGTTCGGGCTGCGCGGGCATGGCGGCCGCGAGGCGCCGCATATGCACGACGTGAAGGCGCTCCTGCGCGACCGACGCTTCCGCTTGATCGTCGTGATGGCCTCGTTGCACTGGGCCTGCCTCGCGCCCTACCACACCTTCTTTTCGATCATGCTGCAGGATCGTGGCATGTCCTCGGGCGTGGTGGGCGCGGCCTTTGTGGTGGGCGTGATCGCGGAAATTGCCGCGTTCTATCTCTTCCGCCACATCCGAACCCGCATCGCCCCCGCGCCGCTGCTGGTGGTTTGTTTTGCCGCAACCGTCGCCCGCTGGTGTCTGGTGGCGGCGGTGCCGAGTGCGCAAGGCCAGATCGCGCTGCAGCTCGTCCATGGGTTGACCTACGGTCTTTTCTGGTCGACAGCGCTGGCCTGGGTCGGCGAGTGCGTGCCGCAGAGAATCCGCGCCACCGGCCAGGCACTGTTCACAACCGCGACCTTCGGCGTGGGCAACCTGGTGGGTGTGCTGATGTCAGGCTGGCTGTACGACACCTTTCACGGCGCGGGCGCGGCTTTCCTGGCTGCCGGCTTCCTGGAAATCGTGCCGCTCACCCTGGCCGTGACAGTCGGGCGCAGGCTCTGCCCCGTCACACATGACGCGCTTCCACCCGCCCCGCCGCTGCCTGAAAGCTTGTGAGACCATCGAGGTTGTACCGGACGAGTTTGGCTGCCCGCCAGTCGTCCGTGCCCCAGGGCTGCCCGTCGTCGTTCTGCGCCGACGTGGCGGATCTTTTGACCGCTTGGCGATCGAATCGTAGGCATTGACCCGAAAGGCGTGCGACACTCCCCTAATCCTAGGAGGACAACCATGATCTCCACACGTTCCCTTTCCCTGCTCGCACTTTCCGCAGTTCTTGGTTTGACGGCCTGCTCACAAGACAGCAGCGGCGGTCCCCCGGCCTCCACCGGTGGGTCGCCCGCCAATGGGGGCGCCGCTGCTTCCGGTGGATCAATGGCCGCGGGTGGGGTTGTGGCGAACGGTGGTGTTCCTGCCAGTGGCGGCACAACGGCCACGGGCGGGATTCCTGTGACCGGAGGCTCAGCGGCTACAGGCGGGATTCCTGTGACCGGAGGCACAGCGGCTACAGGCGGCTCTCTCGTGTCGGGCGGTACTGTTTCGAACGGTGGGGCCAGCGCGCCACGATCGGGCGGCGCAGGCGGGGCGGGAGGGAAGAGCGGCTCGGGAGGAAGTGCAACTGGGGGCTCCGGCACAGGTCCGACCCTGGCACAGTCCTGCACGGCAATGTGCGCGGCACAGGCCCCGGGCGATTGCCCTGATCCTGACTGCCAAGCCAACTGCGTGAAGGCCGCCGATGCGACGGCTAGCCTCGTCACAAAGTGCAACGTCCAATACACGGCCATGGCGCAATGTGAAGCCAAGCTGACTGGCGACAACTGGACCTGTTCGTCAGATGAGAACGTGCCGATCCCGGTCGAAGGCCAATGCACGGACACAGTCTGCACGTGGGCATGCTGTGCCACCGATCTGATCGTACCGAGTGACATCTGGGCTCGGTGCATGGACACTTGCGACCAATCGGGCGCCGGTGGAACGTCAGGGACGGGCGGAGCCTCTGCTGCTGGCGGGAGCACCGGGACGGGCGGCGTGGGCGGAAAAGGTGGGGCAGCTGGCGGCAGCACGAGTACGGGCCCAGTGGGCGGTGCTCCTCCGCCAACCACTGGGATCCCCGCGGGATATCCCGCGCCCACCGCAGACAATGCCGCCAAGTGCACGACGGCAACGATGACCGGCGCCTTCTGTCCGGGTGGCGGCAAGGGTCCCACCTGTTTGCAGTGTCTCTTCGGGGGCGCCACCTACAACTCATCCGAGACAGCGCCCACGGCAGATGCGACCAAAGCGGCCGGGGTGTACGCGGTCACGGTTCAGCTGGGCAGCGTGGGTCCGGTCTTTGTCAGTGCGGAGTCAAGCCGAGGCCTTCTGTCTCAAGGAGCGGCCTCGCAGTCGTACGCATTCGTCGTCGATGTGCGGGCAATGGAGGGGCAACCCAACCACGCCGGCGGTCCGGGGGGATACCCGGGCCTCGACCTGTTCTTCTCCGGCCCGGCTGGCCTCAAGGTGACGGGCGTCGGATATTCCCTGGTTTCGGCGAGCACAAAGCCTGTCATGGTCTTCATCGCTGGCGACTCAACCGTGTGCGACCAAACCGGGAATGCCTTCGGTGGCTGGGGTCAAATGATGCCTGAGTACTTCGCGCCGCCCGTCGGGTTTGCCAACTACGCAAACAGCGGCGCCGCTTCCGGGTCATTTAGCTCCTATTGGACCATGATCAAGAACAGGTGGGTCGCGGGCGACTGGGTGATGATCCAATTTGGTCACAACGACAAGACTGATTCTGACGCCACCGTCCAGGCGAATCTTGAGAAGATGGCGGGCGACGCAATTACCGCGGGCGTGAGCCCGATCATCGTGTCTCCTCCCGCGCGCGTGCAGGGCTTCCCAATCGGTAGCCAAACCAGCCTTCACGCAGCGGCAGCCAAGGCCGCTGCTGCTTCAAAGAATTGCCCCTACATCGATCTCACAGCGCTCTCAACGGCCTGGTACGACACGCTTGGATCCGAGGCCGCGTGCCTGGCGTTCCACCAGGGTGGCGCCACCCACACCAACCTCGCGGGCGCCGACAAGCTCGCGGGCCTGTTGGCCAAGGCCATCAAAGATCAGAACATCGGACTGGCGAAGTACCTGAGATAGTACCGCGCCAGAGGGACCACGAAGGCATCGCCATTCATGCCTTCGTGGTTGGGAATACCGCACCTAGAAGTTTGAGAGCCGCGCCGGATCGAGATCGGCAAGGTTCAATGGGACCACGGCGCTTGGCAGGTCGTGCTGCGCCTGCCACCCTGCGCGCGCTGCCACGAACAGCCGCGCAATTCCGGGCATGCCGAGGTGCTTCTGCACGTCCGCCGCCTCAGCCGCGCCCGCGGCCAATCCGGCTGTTCGAATGGTGCAAAGCAGGCTGAGTCCTGCGCGGCCACGAAACACCAGCGAGGTGTGCGACAGGAGTTCCCCAACTGCGAGTGCGCTGGAACCCCAGCGTACAAGCAGGTCATGCCGATTCGTACGGTGCTCAGCGACAGCCACGCCCCACCTGCGCTTGTGGCGCATGAGTCCGTCGTGAAGCGAGGGGCGGCACCCTCCGAAGTCGATGGTCGAGCACCCCACCTTGCGTGCCAGCTCAAAGGCGAAGACGTAGGTTGCAGCGCGTACACCGTCAACGATGTGGTTGTTTGGGCCTTGGATTGCGCCCAGGCCCAATGCGATGAAAGCCCCGTCCCGTATGACGAAGAACTCTCCGCCCACGCGTCGGCCGTTCTGCTCGATCCACAGAACGCCCCCGTGCCGCGCCAACCAGTGCCAAGAAATTCGGTTCTCGAGCGCGGCCAGATCTCCATGTCGTGCCCGAGTCATGGGCGCATAAATGGTGTTGTAGAAAGAGTCGACTTCCGCACCTCCGTACGCCACGGTCGATCGCAAACCCTCGCGTTTCAGCATGCGCAGTTCGTCTCGCCTGGCCCGGCTGGCGGCCAGAAAGGCGTCCACGTCCAGGGGAACCTCGGCTTGGGTACCCACCCACTCGGGAACGGCGAGATAGCTGCTGTCGAAAAATAGTCGCGCCGAGAACCGATCCACGCGTGCCACAGTCAGGTCGGCACGGGCCCGCCAGCGATGCAGCAGCGTCGGCAGTCGCCACACGGGAACCTGGGCCAAAACGCGACGCTCGGGTGCTTCGGCAAAGAAACGTTCGGGAAGCCATCCTGCCCAAGGGAATTCACCCGCCACCAACAGGGTCGCTGGTGCCTTCGTCTCTCTACTGCGACCGCAAAGCAGGGCGACAGTGTATCGGGCTGTGGTGCACGACAATGCGAGCTGCGCGCCCCGGCACGCCACCTCGGCGGAGGGCGGCAGCAAGGCCGAAAGACCCCGGAGCAAGTTGATGGTTGGCGAGTTCATGTTGCAATCAAGCCGCGCAAGCTACCAGCGCCAGCGTGGGCCGGCCTATGCTTTCGCGCGCAATCCGAGCAGGCCGCGCGTCTCAGCCGGCGTTGCAATCGTGCGCTCTGCCGCCTCGGCCAGATTGACCAGACGTTCGACGAGTGCAGGATTGCTCGCCGGGCGTTCCTTCTTCGTGTCGCAATACAGACTGTCTTCAAGTCCGACGCGAACGTGGCCGCCCATTGTGATGGACAACGCATTGACGAAGAATTGGAAACGCCCAATGCCGGCACCGGCCCACGTTGCCCCGGCGGGTAGCGAAGCGACGAGAGTGGCGAGATTGAACGGCGTGGCGGCAAGCGTGCCCAGCGAACCCAGAAGCAGGTTGAAGTGGTAGGGCGGTTGCAGATGCCCGTGCTCGATCAGATATCGCGCGTAGTCGACCATCCCGAAATCAAAAACCTCCAGTTCCGGAACGATGCCCCGCTCACGCATTCGCTGCGCCAAAGCCTTGATCATAGCGGGATCGGTGACCGAGGCCTCCCTGGAAAGTTGAGGGATCCCAGTGCAAGCGATGCCATGTCGGGCCGGGCATCGCCGTCGAGATCGAGGACGGCGGCGCGCTCTTCAAATGTCTTGAAAGTGCGGCCCGACGTCGACACACAGAGCACGGCCTGCGGGCATTTGTCGCGCACCCGAAGCACGATCTCCCGGTAAATATCGGTCTTCCAAGCAGGCTGCCCGTTTGCGTCCCGAGCATGCAGATGAAAATAGCCAGCGCCAAGGGCGTAGCAGCGTGCACAGTCCTCGGCGATCTCCTGGGCGGTCAGGGGGACCGCCGGATTGTCGGCCTTCGTCGGGATCATTCCCGTCCCGGCCACGCCGATGATCAGTCGTTTTGCTTCGCTCATTTTCTGTGACTACGCACGCTGGCCGCCGCGCATGGGGATGAATAGGCCGCGTCTGAAGCATCCGATGCCAATCGAGACGAACTGTCCGCACGCATGAAAACCCGCCTTGCGGTGTGCCGCCAAGGCTGGGAGGTTCCATGGAAAGACCATCCGATAGAGCCGACGCACGCCGGTCTCGCCCAGCCAGTTCGTCAAGTGATGGCTGAGAGCATTGTTGATCCCGCGTCGGCGAAAGGCAGTGGCCGTGTGTGCGCCGAAAAGATACGCCTCGTCGCGGGCCAAATCGCGCCGCACGTGGCCCCAACTCAAGGACATACGATCCCGCGCCACCCACATGCTGCCCGCAATCTGCCCTTGCGAAAGAGCCAGGACGCAGACGCCGCCCGTCGCCAATTCTTTCTCGGTCTGCGCCCTATCCATTTCGGGTTCGCTGGCGAGGTAGTCATCGACTTCTGATGACCGCAGAAGGCGAAATTCCAGCGGCAAGGATGGCGCCGTCGACGGCGGCATTTGCGCGAGATCGCACTCGAGAAGGATGAGTCGGCGCAGTCCGCACTTTGCCGCGGCCTTCTGGGCGAAGACCCGTGGTCCTTCCCTGCGCAGGCTGGAAACCGCCTTCTCAAAGAAGCTTGGATTCTGGTGCGGAGAGCTTGACATGAACGGGTTCGGTTGCTGACACCGAACATCGGACTTCTACTCTGACCAACGGGCGACGCAAGGCCCGTCGACAATGTGCCCGTGGCAGACCACGAGCACTGGGGTAGAGCGCGCGGACTTCTTCCGCTAGCATGGGGTCATGTCCGCTGCCCTGTTCGACGTTCAATACCAGGACGCGCAGATCCAGCTACGCGCTTTCGAGCCGACCCCAGACGAGGTGCGCGCCGCCGCAGCCCGGTTGGCGAACTACTACAATGACGAGCACAACCGAGCCATGCTGACCCATGAGAACGATATGTCCGTCGAGGAGGTCATTGCTCACTACACCGAATCGCAAGCGCGCGGGGACCGCCTGTTTCTGCTTGAGCAGGATGGCGTGCTGATTGGGGATGCGGACTTTCGCCACTTTGATGCCGAGTCGGCCGAATACGCTGTCATGATCGGCGCGCGCAGCCTGCAGGGTAGAGGACTCGGCCGAAAATTCACCACCATGCTGCACGCCTGGGCTCTTCGCGGGCGGGGCCTGCAGCGGGTGTACGTGACCATTCTGCCGACGAACCGCGCGTCCCGGCGCCTGTTCGAGCAGCTTGGGTATAGCCCCGACAACAGCCCCCGCGCACGCGGCCTGATTGACGAAGAGAGCGACGTGACCCTGTCGATCGACCGATCAGCCTTTGAAGAGCAGCACGGCGCGATGATGGATGACGTGCGCTTTGCCGTGCGCGACTGAAGCCGGACAAATATCGCAGTCTTCCCCTGTTTGATCAGTATTACTCGCCGAGCGTTTCCGCGACGCCGCAAAAGCGACCTTCGATGGCGCGGAAGGCGTCGACCAAGACGGGGTCAAGGTAGGTGCCACTGCGACGGAAAATGGCGGCGCAGCACTCGGCGTGGGGAAGGGCGGGCTTGTAAAAGCGCCTTGATCGCGCGGCATCATACGAATCCGCCACCGCCATGATTCGCGCCGACAGGGGAATCGCCGTACCCGCCAACCCGGCAGGATACCCGGTGCCGTCCCAGCGCTCGTGGTGTGAACGCGCGATCTCGATTCCCAGGCGAATGAATCCGTTCTTGGGATAGGCGTTCTGCACCTCCTCCAGGGTCTGCGCCCCGAGGGTGGTGTGCGACTTCATCTCGTCGAATTCGACCGGGGTGAGCGGGCCAGGCTTGAGCAGAATACTGTCCCGGATGGCGACCTTGCCGATGTCGTGCAGCGGGCTGGCGCGAAAGATGTTCTCGATGAACGCCTCGTCGATGGTTTCTTGCCGAACGGGGTGCTCACGCAGGTAGGTGGCCAGGAGCCGGCAATAGATCTGCACGCGTTCAATGTGCTTGCCGGTTCCCTTGTCGCGCGACTCGGCCAGGCGGGCCAGCGCCACGATGGTGGCCATCTGCGAATCGGAGATCTCGCGCACCTGCTCCTCGACCCGGTCGCGCAACTGTTGATTGTGTTCTTCAAGCTGAACCTGCAGCCGGCGCATACGCAGGTGGGTCTGCACCCGCGCGCGGACCTCCTCGAACTGAAACGGCTTGGTCACGTAGTCCACACCGCCCGCGTCGAAGGCCCGCACCTTGTCCAGGGTGTCGTCGAGCGCCGACAAAAACACCACCGGAATCTCGCTCAGCTTGGGGTCCTCTTTCAGACGCCGGCACACCTCGTAGCCGTCCATCTCCGGCATCATGATGTCGAGCAAGATGAGATCGGGCGGCTCGCTCGCCGCGGCCTGCAGTGCCAATTTTCCACTCGGGACCGCGCGCACCTTGTAACCCTGCCGTTTGAGCAGCTCAAGCAACACACGCAGATTCTCGGGCGTGTCGTCGACGATGAGAATGGTCTTGGGTGTCGCAACCCCGGGCGTGATGTCGTTGCTGTTCATGCGTCCCCCTCCGGCGGCAGTGAGTCGAGAAGCTGTTGGTACTCGAACCCATCGGCGAGTTCACGCAGGGCCGATCCGGCCGTAGCGTCGACTTCCTCGATCCGGTCGATGAGCGAAAGCATGCGATCGATGTCACCCGCGGTAGTGGCGTCGCGCAGTTCGCCCGTCAGGTCCGCAGGCGCGGTGTCGAGGACCGCGCGCAGCGATCGCATGGTCAAGGGGCTGCCCACCGCCGGCCGGCCCGCCGCGTCCTGCCGAAGGTAGACGTATTCCACGCCCAAACAGGCCCACAACTTCTGAAAGACCTCGGGCTCGCGCAGGGGCATGCCGACCACATCGTCCGCGCCCATGCCAAGAACCTGCACGCGCTGGACCCCATCGCCCCGCCCGACCATGGCCACGACCGGCGTCCGCTTTCCCTTCTGCAGCGCCTTGATCCGTCCGATGATCTCAAGCCCGCCGCGCGGCCGCTCAGCCACATCCACGAAGACCGCGTGCGCCGACCATTCTTCGACCACCGACAGAACTTCGTCGACCCCGCCCGCTTGTCGGGTTTCAAACCCCACTGCGTCCAGCATCAGGGCAAGCGGATCGGGACCCTCCCCTGCCCCGCAGGCCACAACAACACGAAACCGCGGTTGGCCGGGCCTGATTCCCACCACCCGGCGCGCCGAACCACTTCCCGCGGCCGAGGCGGCGTCGCATTCATCGAGACGGACGCTCACCCGAAAAGTGCTCCCCTTGCCGACGACGCTGTCGACGCTGATCGTCCCGCCCATCAGGCGCACGAACTCTCGACTGATGGCCAGGCCCAGCCCAGCGCCGCCCCCAGCGCGAGCACCGGCTGAGGTCTGGACAAAGGCGTCGAAGATCCGCCCCAGGTCAACCGCCGGAATGCCCGGCCCGGTGTCTTCCACGTCGGCCAGCAAACGCCAGGCCCCGTCTTCCGCGCGCTCGCTCCGCAGCCGCCAGATGACCTGGCCGCGCTCGGTGAACTTGATGGCGTTGCTGAGCAGGTTGGTGAAGATCTGGCGCAACTTGTGCCCGTCCCCCAGCACCACGAAGGGCACGTTGTCGGCCATCTCGACGCGAAAGAGCAGGCCCCGGGCGTTGGTGCGCAGGCGAAAGATGGCCGCCAGGTCCGTGATCAGGTCGCGCAGATCAAAAGCGGCGGTACACAGTTCGACGCGGCCGGCTTCGATCTTGGACATGTCGAGGATGTCGTTGATGAGCGAAAGCAGGTGCTGTCCGCTGCGCACGATGGTGTCGAGATGCTGCCGCTGAGTTGAACCCAACGCCCGATCCTTGAGCAGGAGTTGAGAGAAGCCAAGGATGGCGTTCATCGGCGTGCGAATCTCGTGCGACATGTTGGCGAGAAACAGGCTCTTGGCCTGGTTGGCCCGCTGGATGTTGGATAGAAGATCTCGCTCGCGGCTGACGTCGCGAAACACGCACACCGCACCGGCAGGATCGCCGCGGTCATCGAGCAGCGGGGCCGCCGAAAGCGACATGACCACCTTGCGTCCGCCCAGGTAGGAATGTGTGACCTCAACCGGCGGCAAGGGTCGCCGTCCCGCACAGGCGCGATCCGCGGGACAACCGGCGCTGTCGCACAGGCTCTTGCTGTCACAGCGATCCGAGTGCAGAACTTCCGCGCAAAGCCGACCGATCACATGGCTCGCGAGCAAGCCCGTGATGGCCTCTGCGCCGGGATTCCACGAAGTGATCCGGTGTTGCACGTCGATGGTGAAGACGCCGTCAGCGATGCTGCGCAGGACGTTGTCCGCGTACTGCTTGTGCAAGGCGACTTCGCCCGCCAACTGCTCGGCGCGCCGGTGGATCTCCGACTCGCTTCGCTGCAGGGCCAGGAGCTGCTCCTTTTCGGCCGTGACGTCGCGCTGGAACGCCCAGGCGTAGACCAGGTGCCGGTTTTCAACCACGCCAAAGATGGTGTTCGACGTCCACATCTGGCGCCCGTGGCGGTCCACGTCCAGGACCTCGAAATCCGTGACCCGATAGCCGGCGCGGACAAGATCGATCAGACGCGCGATCTTCTCTTCTCGGGTTCCAACCATGTTGCCGGACATGGTCGCCCCGAGCATTTCCTCCGCCCGGGTCGCGCCGTGCAGCCGCGCATACGCGTCATTGCACTCCGCCACCACCGTCCGGTCGAGCAGCCATTCAGCCTGCTTTCGTTCCGGCCAATCAATGGGCAGCTTGGGACTGCCGTCGAAGCGCACAACCCCTTCACTACGCAACAAAAGGAATCCGCGGAAGCTCGACTCCAGCGCCCCGCGCTCAGCCAGCGCCGTCTCAAGCTCGGCCACCCGTTTGCGCAGCCTTGCAAGCTCGGACTCGTCATCTACCGGAGTCTGCTGGGTGCTGTCCTTCAAGGGCTTCGTTTTAGCGGAGAGGGTGAGATTCGAACTCACGATACAGGTTTTCGCCCGTATAACGGTTTAGCAAACCGCCGCCTTCGGCCTCTCGGCCACCTCTCCATGAGGGCTTGGTACTACTTTAGATTCGCCCAGATCTCAAGTCCGAAGGGAACCCTCTAGCCGAGCACCAATGGTCCGCGCTCACCCACTCGCCATAACGAAACGCATGGTTCCCATCTCGGTTCCCATTATTCGCGTGGGGAGTCGGCGAGCTTTGCTCGCCGCGTACCATCGCGGGAGGGTTTGGGAACCCTCTCAGGGTTCCCATTACAACAGAGGAGGAGAAGGGATTCGAACCCTTGGCGCCCTTTTGAGGCGCTACGGTTTTCAAGACCGTCGCCTTCGACCACTCGGCCACTCCTCCGGATGAAACTTCTTCTAGAACTTCTGGGTCTTGCCCGTACCTATGAGTTGTTCTCGTGACGCGGCGCCAGGATCAGCGCCTTCTGGCAGCCACGTCTTACCCCAAAAATGGCCACCGATGCCACCCGCGGCATCGGGATTTTGTGATTCGGCGATCTGATATGGGAACCCTGAAAGGGTTCGCCCTGCCCTTCGGCCCCCCACGCCCTCCCCCGCCCCGATCGCTACGCTCGGCCTCGCCATGCCCTCCCGCGATGGTGCGCCGCCGGCAACGAGGGCGCGCGAAGCGCGGGGCGGGCGGGGTGGGCTGTCCGTCCCGACGCCCCCGCAGGGGGAGCCGGCGGGCTCCCCACGCGACTAGCATCAGAATCCTGAGCCGACCCTCCAGCCATCTTGGCGCGTAACCCAGAATTCTGAGCCCGCGAGCCCTTCTTTCCAGATCGTCCCTGCCACTCGGATTCGGCACAGAGTTTGCTGCCAGTTGGCACGGAGGACTAGATGTTCAAGTCGTCAACCGGTGTTCTGGCCATCTTCGTATCTGGCATGGTGGGCCTCGGCTGTGGCAGTCAGTCCAGTCTGAAGCCTGGAAAAGGCGCGCCCGACGGCGCAGCCACGGGTGGCCACGACAGCGGCGGCGCGTCCGGGAGAACCGGCGGAACCATTGGCTCAGGCGGAGTCGTCGCCGGCGCATCAGGCGGCTCGGGTGGATCCACTGGCACCACAGGCGGGGGCGCCACAGGCGGGGTCGTAGCGGGCGGCGCGGGTGGAACCGGCCCGTGCTTTGCGCTCCCCTGCGTTCCACTTCTCTGCCCCAGCGGATATCTGGAGGAAGATTCAGACCCCTGCGGGTGTCCCCGATGCGTCCCAGCTCCTGATGCCGGAATCGCGAAAGACGCCAGCCAGGACGCCCCCATCTGCATGCCCCACCCCTGCATCGTGGTCGGCCCCTGTCCTGGTGGCTATCAGCCGAGCCCGGAACCTTGCGGTTGTCCCATCTGCGCTCCGGTCGACGCGGGACCGATAGCGGACGCTGGCAAGTCCGCTGACGTGGCGCCCGTCTGTGTCGGGCGGACTTGCCCTGCTCTCAAATGCCAATACGGCGACATTCCGCGTCCCGGCGATCTCTGCGGCTGTCGTACCTGCGCTTCACCTCCTGACAGCGGAGGCGAACCGGTCTGCGCGGGCCTTGATGAGTGCACCTGCGGCGCGACCCCCGGCTGTGCGGGGATCGCAGGGACCTGCTATTGCCCGTTCCCGAAATGCAACCCACTCGGCGCCTGCATCTGCGGTGGCGGCCGATTCGTCGGCTGTGCTCCGCAAGCCATCGCCACCTGCGCCGGCGCAAAGACGCGCGTCGCGGCTCTCTGTCCAAACCTCAAGGGCGCCACCTTCGATGCCGTATGCAACCAACCCTCCCCCGAATGCGTCACCAAGTGCCTCGCCGAGGTAAATTCCTGCAGCGATGTCTCCTGCTCATTCTGCGACGTCTGCGACTGCATGGGCGATCGCTTCTCGGTCTGCTACGGGCAATGCACGGCGCTGACCGGCCCCTGACCGCCCATTGGGCACCCGGCCGCTACGATTTCAGGCTGGAGAGATCCGGGAAAGATGTCACGGGAAGCTTGACGCGCACAGGAGGAAGCTCGCCGTCCTTGCGAACGCGCGCGATCCATTCGATGGCCAGACCCGAGCTCGGGGGCATGATCACGGTTGCCTTCAGGCGTCCCTCGCGCACCAGACGTTGACCAAAGGTCTGCGATCCGTCACAGCCGGTGATTGGGGCGCCGCCCACCGGCAGGCTGCGTTGGGAATCAAAGTCGCGCAGAGCCTGCCGCACGCCCAGGGCCATCTCGTCGTTGTGGGCCACGAACATGCCCGGCAAATCTGCCTGTGAGGCGATTCCACTCGACCACTTGGCCACTGCCATGCGCGCCCGCTCGCTGGTCCAATCGCCGTTGAGTTCGACGATCTCGAACCCGCTCGCGAGGCCCTGTCGCAAGCCATCCAACCGCTGCACAGCGGACAGATTGCGCAGGTGGCCGGTCACACACAACACACGGCCCGAGTCGCCGAGCAAAGCGTGAACCTGCTGGGCATGGATGCGGCCGATTTCAACCTGGTCAGAGGCGACGGCGAAAATCGCGCGGTTGGGATACTTGGAACGGACGTCGTCGATGAACGCTCCTTCGTTGAGCAGCGCCCAGTCCACACCGGCCTCGGCGGCTTCGCAGGCGACAGGCCGCAATTCCTCGTCCTGCACACCACTGACCAGGATCGCGGCGAGATTGGTGGCAGCAGCCTTCTTGATGGCTGCGCGGATCTGCGCCACCTGACGGGCGGTGTCAAACTGGGCCGACTCCACAACGAGCTTGAAGCTGTGTTGTTCAGCTTCGTGCTGAGCGACTTCTTTTAGCCGCCGCTGATAGTCGTTGTCGGTGCTGCGGAGGAACAGGCCAATGGTGCCTAGCATACGTTCATTTTCGCATGAGAATGGGTCAGGAGCCGAGACTCATTAGTGGAAGATTTTGCGATCGACTGCACGCCCGCCCCGCCCGGCGCCAAAGCGAGGGCAATTGGCACCGGCGCGTTAGACCGGAATGGGCCTTCGTGGCGCGCCGTGCATGTCGTCAGCGCCCGATAGTGATTTCGGCACGGAAATCGGCGCTGATAAGCAGAAATTGGAGCCAATTTCCCGTTGGCCAATAGATAGAAATAGTATTTAAGCTTACTCAACAATAGGCGATATAACAACATATGAGGCTGTTTCTCCCGCTAGCTGTGGTCGCCGCGCTGCTGCTCGGCGTCGTCCAGCCGGCCCAGGCCTGGGAAAACTACGAACAGGGAGAGAACGTGCCCGTCGTAACCGTGCCCGCCGCGCCGGCGTCGCACGACCGCCTGCCTATCTTCGGTCTGATGGCTGACGTGGGCGTGCCAGACGGACTCATCGGCTCGCTGACGATTCGACCGTGGAGCTGGATCCGCCTGGCCGGCGGTGGCGGCAGCAACGGCATCAGCCGCGGCTGGCGCGGCGGACTCACCCTGCTGCCCTTCGGCGCGGGTCCCACGGCCAGCGTTGAGTATGGTCGCTACCAAGACGGCGACGCCAACCCGCTGGCCAAGAAATTCATCGGCAGCAGTTTTGACGGCAATCCCCTGCTGGAGCGGGTTGGCTACGAGTACTTCAACGCCCACGTGGGCCTCGACTTCGGCTCGCGCCGGGTCGTCTTCTTCGTCCACGCGGGCCTCACCATGATGCGCGGAAAAATTCACAACGTGGACGCCGCGATTCGCAACACCACCAGTTCAAGTGGCACGGGCATGGGCACCACCGAGGTGACCGTGCCGCAGGACCCGACCGTCAAGGCCAAGGGAACCTCCATCAAATTGGGGCTCATCGTCTACATCTGGTGAGGCACGGCGATGACACTCCGATTCTCCTCAATCGTTCCGCTGCTGGCCGCGCTGGCCGGCGCCTGTTCCTTTTCGGCCGAGGCTGATCTTCCCGAGATCGAGATCACCCAGCGCGGCCTGGGCATGCCGGGCGTGCCCAAAGGAACGATTCCCGGCGACATCTCGGTCAGCGGCTCGTTCACATTTTCGTCGGCCAACACCGCGTGGGCCAAGAATTTGAATTCCGAAATCTACGTCCGCCAGGTAGCGGTCGCGGCCACAAGCGGCCTTGCCAACATGGACTTCATCAAGTCCGCACGAATGAGCATGGAGGATCCCGCGGTATCGGAATCCGCCATCGAGATCGCCAGCTACGACCGGTCTGACGAGCAGCCCTCCGGTTCAGTCATCAACATCAGCATGCCCGATCCCATCGACATCACGAGCCTGTGGGCCGCCAAAGAGACCGTCATGCGCGTCCAGGTGACCGGGTGCGTGCCCGAGCAAAAATGGACAGTAGACGTGACCATGAAGCTCGCCGGGAAGATCACGTACCAGTACTGATCTCGAAACCAGACCATTAAGGGACTATATTTGGTCCTTGGAGGTTTCGTTCATGCGCTACTCGACCCAAGTCCGGCCCATCAGCTTCCTCAAGGCCAACGCCGCCGAGGTCATGCGCCAACTCGGCGAGCAACGCGAGCCCATGGTCATCACGCAGAACGGGACGGCCAAGGCTGTGCTTCAGGACGTCGCCTCCTACGAGGCCACCCAGGAAACCCTGGCCTTGCTCAAAATCCTGGCCCTTGGCAATCGCCAGGCCGAGCAAGGCAAGGTCGAGCCCCTGGCGCGCGTCGTGGAACGGCTGCGCGCCAAGCGAGACGGCGGCTGATGCGCACCCAGGTCCTGGTCACGGAAGACGCCGGACGGGACGTGGCCGAGATCCACGACCACATCGCGCGATTCGATTCGCGTGCGAAGGCGGACCACCTGCTCGACCGGCTGGTCGAGATGACAGAAAGCCTGGCCACATCCCCAGAACGAGGTTCTTTTCCGAAGGAGCTTCTCGCCCTGGGCATCCATGAGTACCGTCAGGTCTTCTTCAAACCCTTCCGGGTCATCTACCGGGTTGCCGGCCACACCGTGCTCATCTATCTGATTGCCGACGGCCGCCGAGACTTGCACACCCTACTCGCCCGCCGACTGCTTGCGGAGTAGAGACTGGCACCACAGTGGACCCGCTGACGAACGGCAGAATGTCGTCAGCCAAGTCGAACAGTAGGTGCCCCAACTCGGGATAGTCGCGTCGCTCGACTTGCCGGAGCAGTCCGCACAATCGCTCCGCCATCCGCGGCGTGTCCCGCACAGCATCGCGGCCACCTGTTACAAGCAAGATCGGCATGGTCAACCGCCGCAGTTCATCGTCGTTGAACATGTACTCCTTGCCCATGCGAGGGATGAAGTGTTCCAAAATGAGGTTCAGGCACAGGTCGAGATCCGCCGGCAATCGCCGTGGGCCGAAGATCGTGCGTTTGAGCGACTCTCGCCCCCAGCGACCGAGCAGGAGCAGCGGCAGAAGCTTGAACATCAGAGAAATGCGGGGTTGCGCGATTCCTCCCGGCGCGACCAGCACCATCCTCTCGACACGTTCGGGCCACAACGTGGCAAAGCGAAGCGCAGTCCAACCACCCTGCGAGTAGCCAAGGATGCAGCTTTTCCCCAACCCCAGCCCGTCGAGCACATCGAGCAACCACTCGCCATAGTGCGGGTTGCACAGGGCCATGCGGTTCGGCGCGCTCTTGCCAGGCTCGCCGGGAATGTCGACGGCGTAGACACGACAGGAACGCGTGAATCGGACAAAGTCTTCCCCCCACGAGCCCGAGTTGGCACTGGCGCTGTGCAGAAGCACGATGGGCAGGTGCGCGGGCTCACCCGCGACGATCGCAAAGGTCTCACCATGGCGCGTGGGAATCCGCACATCGCTGTGGGGCACGGGCAGGCGCGCCAACAACGAATCGTAGCTGGCGGCAACTGCCCGTTCGCCCTCATCCGACTTGAAGAGGAGTGGACGTTTCATTTGATGGTTCCTCCCCGGCGACGGACTGGCTTCCGCTCCATTTCACGAACAATGTTCAGAGCCGCTTCGGCCAACGCGCACTCGGCTCGCGTTGATGCGCGGCCTGGGGCTGATTTCAAGCGCAGGAGCAAGGTCCGCATGTGACCCAACGACCGGATGCGACCGTCGATCTCCTGCAACTTGCTTTCCAGAATGGCGTCCCGGGCTGCGCCCGACATGCCGTCAGCGCCCATGCCAGCGAAGAACTGGACCATCTCGCGCAGGGTGAATCCCAGCATCTTCGCGGCGCGAATCACCTGCACACGCAGGACCGTGTCTTCCGGATAGTGACGATAGCCAGCGCGGCTTCGAGACGGCGCCGGAATGAGTTTGAGGCGCTCGTAGAGTCGCACCGCGCCCACGCCGATACCAGTGCGCTTCGCCACCTGGCCGATGAGGAGTGTTTGCACCATGCGCGCCAGTGTAGAGCCTGCACCATGGTGCAGGGTCAAGGTCATTCGGACGGTTGCTGTGCACAGCACGCAGTTGACAGCTGGCCACTGTCCGAAGAAAATTCATTGCTAACTATGCCGGCAAAAAGAGACAAGGCCCCGGAGATTCCGGTTCTCGACTTCGAACGTCCGATCGTCGAGCTTCAGCGCAAAATCGACGCGCTCAGGTTGCGCAGCAAAGGCGCCCGCGACATCAACCGAGGGCTCCGCGTGCTAGAAGAGCGCGCCGAACAACTTCAGAAGCGCATTTTCTCGAAGCTCACGCCGTGGCACAAGGTCCAGTTGGCGCGCCATCCTGGTCGGCCCTACGCGCTCGACTACGTGTCGCGCATCTTCACCGACTTTCTCGAGTTGCACGGAGATCGCTGTTTTGCCGACGACGGCGCCATGATTGGCGGCATGGCCTTCTTCGACGGGCTTCCCGTCATGGTTCTGGGGCAGCAGAAAGGACGCAAGACCAAGGAGAGGCTGGCACGCAACAGCGGCATGGTGAAACCTGAAGGCTACCGCAAGTCCATGCGTCTCATGGATTTGGCTGCGCGCTTTGGAAAGCCGGTCATCTGCTTGCTCGACACCATGGGCGCGTTTCCCGGCATCGACGCCGAGGAGCGTGGCCAGGCCGAGGCCGTGGCCAAGAGCCTGGAGGTCATGTCCGCGCTTCCTGTGCCCATCATTTCTGTGGTCATCGGCGAGGGAGGCTCGGGCGGCGCGCTGGCCATCGGCGTGGCGGATCGCGTGCTCATGCTGGAGTACTCGGTGTACTCGGTCATCACGCCCGAGGGCTGCGCGTCGATTCTCTATCGCAGCGACGACCGCAAGGCCGAAGCCGCGGCGGCAATGAAGATGACAGCGCCGGATATCCTTCGACTGGGTGTCATCGACGAGATTGTTCCCGAAGCACCAGGCGGGGCGCACCGGGACTACGATTTGACGGCGCAAAACATGGCCGCCGCCATTCGTCGCTGCTTGGCGGAACTGATTCCACTCCCACCGGATCGTCTCAAAGATCTCCGCTACGAAAAATATCGCCGCATGGGGGCTTTCGTAGATGCGAGCGGCACGGCCCTTGCCTGAGTTTTGAAGATGTGAGCGTTCTTTTTGTTCACGGCTTTGGCGGCAGCAGTTCCATCTGGCAGATGCAGACGGCGCATTTTGCGCGCACGCGAAAGGTGACCGCGGTTGATCTTCCGGGTCATGGCGGCCGTCCATGGAACGGAGAGTCCCTGGACGCGATGGCGGATGCTCTCGCGGCCCAGGCAGACCCTGCCGGTACTGACGTGGTGGCCAGTTCTTTTGGCGGGCTGGTTCTGCTCAAGCTTTGGGCAAAATACCCGCAGCTTGTCCGTCGGGCTGTCTTTATCGGGGCTGTGCCGCGGTTCACGGCGACCCAAGGCTTTCCCGCAGGATTGGTTCCGGAGCGCATTCGAAAACTCGCGGGTCAATTCGAGGGGGATGTGGCTAAGGTGCTGGGGATGTTCTTTCGTTCGCTCTTTACGATGAAAGAGCGGGAGAGCCCGGCATTTGCCAGGACAAAAGATATTCTGAAAGGCATGCTGCTTCCCCAACGGCAGGCGCTCTTGGCGATGCTCGAGATGTTGGAACGAGAGGATCTGCGTCCGTTGTTGGCGAGGTTCGACACGCCGGCCTTGTTCTTGTTCGGCGATAGTGATCCGATTTGTCCGCTCATGGTCACGGAACCATTACGGGCATTGTGTCCGTCGGCAAAGATCGAATCGTTCAAGGGCACAGGGCATTTTCCGTTCCTGACCATTCCCGAGGTCGTGGACCGAAGGATCGAAAGGTTCCTGGCATGACAGCGGTGGCGCCGCGCAGGTGCCAGGCACTTGATTTGGGGAGGCCAGAGGAATATCAGAGCGCTTAGACAGCCGTCATTGGGGCAAGATTTCTCCCGGCACCGGCAGGGCACTCAGTTTCAACAAGGGAACAATGGTCCCGGGCTGACTACTGGGCGATCTCTTGGACCAGCAGCGCGGCCTGGCGCAGAGTGAGTTCGTCGCCGCTCCCAAGCTTCTTTGGTTCACCCAACATCGGCTGCAGCCGGTACGTCTTGCCAGCCAGCAGGGTCAGCCGGATTTCACTGGGGGCCAGCGATTCCCAGCCCGGAATCCGCACGCCAGCGACCAAGAGGTGGTCGCCCGGGCAGACCTGGACGTCCAAGTCCGCCGCGCTGGCCCACCCTCCGTCCTGGTTGAAGAAGTAGAACCCGAGGGACCTGTTTGGACCGTAAATTCCGTCAATGCTCTGCAACACGACCGACACGTTCTCACCCGTCCCTTTCTTGGCTTCCTTCTCTGAAAACACGATGCGGGCCTTGGGACCTTCACAGCGCGAGAGCGCGTCGGACGGCGTGTAGCATCCTTCGCTGACGGTCCGTCCGTCGCTGTCCAGCAACTGGGCGCAGGTCGGACGTCCCTTCGCCACTTCGATTCCGTAGGTATGGCCGGCCGCGAGCGTGCCCTTAAGAATCAGGCTCGGCACTTCCTCAAAGGCGATCTGGATCGCGTGATCTCCCGGGAGGAGATCGATCTTGGTGCCCCACGTCGACTTGTCGTTGAAGTAGCGTCCGAACAGGCCGCCATAGGTGCCCCACTGATCGTCGACGCGCACCACTTTGACGGCTCCCATGATGGACATGGCGCCGCTGACACGTAGCCGCGCGATCTCCGCATCGGGGAGCAGCTTATTGGGGTACAGGCGAATGGGCGCCGCGCAACCGAGAAGCAGCATCCCAGCGCCCAACACCAAAGCGCAGGATCGAAAGCGAGATGATCGAGCGGGGAGCCAATCTTGAACTTTGTGCATCGTGCGAGTCTCCTTCTGGCGGTTTGTCAGCGCTCTTGGTGCGACGCCGGAGTGTAGTCGGTCGCGTTGTCAGGGAAAACGGGAAAGCGAACCTCTCTGATGAGATCCACGCCGGCCTGGCGCGGCTGCTGGCCTGTCGACTCGGAATTCCGCAACCGCGGTTTGGCTTGCGCCCAACCGCCGGACATTGCAGGCTGCTGCTTTTCCACGAAGGCAAACACGGAGGTCTTGATGATCGGCATTATCGGAGGAACCGGACTGGGCGATGCGCTGGGCACCGTCGGCAAGGGCGAGACACATGACATCGACACTCCCTTTGGCCGCCCGTCCGCCCCGATTCTGACCACCGAGATCGGCGGCGTGGCGGTGGCCCTGCTTGCCCGTCACGGCGCGGGCCATCTGTTGAATCCTTCCAGCGTGCCCTACCGAGCGAACATCTTCGCCCTCAAAAAATTGGGTGTGACCCGCCTCATCGCCAGCGGCGCCGTGGGCAGCCTACGCGAAGAAATTGCGCCGCGCGATTTGGTCCTGCCCGATCAAGCCATCGACCGCACCTACCGGCGGCCAGCCAGCTTCTTTGAAGGGATGGCGGTACATGTCGAGATGGCCGCGCCCTTTTGCCCAGCCTTGCGCGCGGCCCTGACTACGGCGGCGACAACCGTCTCGGCCAAGGTCCACCTGCGCGGAACCTATGTGTGCATGGAAGGGCCGCAGTTTTCCACGCGCGCTGAAAGCGAAATGCACCGTCAGTGGGGCGGCGATCTCATCGGCATGACCCTGATGCCGGAGGCGAAGCTGGCCCGCGAGGCCGAGATTTGTTACGCGTGCCTGGCCCTGTCGACCGACTACGACTGCTGGCGGGCGCACCGCACTGACGTGGACCAGATTCGCCTTCTGGAAGAAATCATCGGCAACGTGCAGGCCGCGACACACAATGCTCTGGGATTGATCCGCGCCGGACTGCCGGCCATTGCGGCGTTGCCTGACAGCGCCTGTACCTGCCAGCAAGCCCTGAAGCTGGCCATCTGGAGCGACCGGCGCAGCATTCCGCGCGATGTGCGCGATCGCCTGGCGCCGCTGACCGCGAAATACTTGGACTGACGATGAACGTCGCCGGGATTCCCTATCGCACCATTCGCCTGCACGCCGACGGCTCGACCGTCGAGGTCATCGACCAGACACTGCTGCCGCACGAGTTCCGCCTGGTGCGGCTGCAGACGTTGCAAGATGCTGTCCGGGCCATTGCCGATATGGTGGTGCGGGGCGCGCCGCTCATCGGTGCCACAGCCGCGTATGGAATGGCGCTCGGATTGCGACAGGACGGCAGCGACACAGGCCTTGAGCGTGCCTACGCACAACTTCTCGCCACGCGGCCCACGGCGATCAACCTGCGCTGGGCACTTGGCGAAGTCCGCGCCGCGACCGTTGGCCTGCCCGCCGCGGAACGCGCCAACGCTGGCTACCGTCGCGCCGCCCAGATCTGCGACGAGGACGTGGCCCTGTGTTCGTCGATTGGCGAGCACGGCAAGGCCATCATCGAAGCCATTGCCAAACGCAAGGGATCGAGTCCCGTCAACGTGCTCACCCACTGCAATGCCGGTTGGCTGGCTACGGTGGATTGGGGCACGGCGCTGGCTCCCGTGTACAAGGCGCACGATGCAGGGATCCCCGTGCATGTGTGGGTCGAAGAAACCCGGCCGCGCAACCAGGGCGCGTCGCTGACCGCCTGGGAACTCGGCCAACATGGCGTGCCCCACCACGTGATTGTGGACAATGCCGGCGGCCACTTCATGCAACACGGGGCCGTCGACGTTTGCTTCGTCGGCACGGATCGCACCACGGCCACCGGCGACGTGTGCAACAAGATCGGCACCTATCTCAAGGCGCTGGCCGCGCGCGATTGTGGGGTGCCCTTCTACGTTTGCCTGCCCAGCCCCAGCATTGACTGGACGATTCGCGACGGCGTGGCCGAAATCCCCATCGAAGAACGCAGCGCCGACGAGGTGCGCTTGGTGCGCGGGTTGGGACCAGACGGCAAGCCCACGTCGGTCCTGGTCACCCCGCCTGGCAGTCCTGTCGCCAACCCCGGATTCGACGTCACGCCCGCGCGCCTGGTGACCGGCCTGGTCACAGAGCGCGGCGTTTGCGCCGCCAGCGCTGACGGACTGGCCCAGCTCTTCCCGACCCGATAACGACGTGGTCCCGCCAGTGTGACGCCGGTCGCAACCGGCATCAACATGCCATTGCATTGCGGCCGCGTGTGCGGGATAGAAACTATATGTCCATCCCCAAGAGCAAAGTCGCCATCGTCCGGACCAGCCCCGAGACCGTGCTCGATGACTACCACCGCCTGATGAATCTGGCGGGATACCAAGACGTCATCGCCAAAGACGCCGACACCGGGCTCAAGGTGAACATCTCTTGGCACTTCTTCTTCCCGGCGGCTTCGACCACGCCCTGGCAGTTGGACGGCGTCATCCGCGCCATGCTGCGCGACGGGTACAAGAAGGAACTCATTCACGCTTGCCACAACCGGACCGTGGTCATTGATGCGCACCTGGGCGAGCGCGAGAACAAGCAGTTGGACGTCGTGCAGGCGCACGGACTGCGCAATGTGCACCTGTACGAGGGCGAAGAGTGGATTCCCGTCGCCGAGGCCGTGGGCGATCTGACCCAGAAGTTCCTGTGCCTGCGCGACGTGTTCCCCAAGGGCTTTGCCATCCCCAAGCGTTTCATCGGCGAGAACATTATCCACCTGCCCACCATCAAGACCCACATCTTCACCACCACCACAGGCGCGATGAAGAATGCCTTCGGTGGTTTGCTGAACGAACACCGCCACTGGACCCACCCGGTCATCCACGAAACCCTGGTCGACCTGCTCATGATCCAGAAGAAAATCCACCGCGGGGTATTCGCCGTGATGGACGGCACTTTTGCCGGCGACGGCCCCGGCCCGCGCTGCATGATCCCGCACGTGAAGAACGTGCTTCTGGCATCGAGCGATCAGGTGGCTATCGATGCCCTGGCGGCCAAGCTGATGGGATTCGATCCCCTGCGCGATATCAAATTCGTGCGTCTGGCCCACGACCTGGGCCTCGGCTGCGGCGACACGCGCGACATCGAGGTGGTGGGCGATGTGGACGCCGCCAGCGAGAACTGGCACTTCGACGGTCCCTTCAAGCAGATGACCTTCGCCTCGCGCAATCAGCATCGTATCTACTGGGGCCCTCTCAAGAAGCCACTCGAATGGTCGCTCAAGACCTGGCTGGCGCCCTGGTCCTACGTGGCCAGCGTGGCGTATCACGATGCCTTCTGGTACCCGCGCTACGCCAAATCCAAGATGCAACCCGTTCTCGAAAGCCCGTGGGGCCGCCTCTTCGCCAACTGGGGCCAAGTGTCGGCCGATGCCGAGGGCCGCGGATTTCCCGACGTGGGTGACGCCAACCCCATACTGATACGCAAGAAGACCGCCCACATGCTCGAAGCCATGCGCCTCATCGGCATGGCGGTGAAGGAATCGCCCGAGGTGCAGATCAAGAAGCGCGCCGGCACCGCCTACTTCACCAACCGCGGCTGATTGCTTTGGGCGTGACGGGGCTCCGCCTCTCGCTATAGACTTCGCGCCAAATGGCACGCATAGCTCCCTTTCGCGCGCTCCGCTTTGAACCGGGGCGATTCGCCGACCTCGCGCCGCTTTTGGCCCCACCCTACGACGTCATCAACGAAACCCAGCGCAAGGAGCTGGAGGCGAGCCATCCGCGCAACATCGTTCACCTGGATCTGCCGCGCGGGGAAGGCGACGCGCGCTACGAGAACGCGCGCACGCAACTCGATGCGTGGCTGGGCGAGGGGACATTGCGCCAGGACGCACGGCCGGCCCTCTATCGCTACCAGCAGAGCTTCACCTTTGTCGGGGCCGCCGGCCCGCAGAAGTACACCCGCAAGGGGTTCATCTCGCTCATCGAACTGTCGCCGTTTTCCGCGCGGGTTGTGTTGCCCCATGAGCACACCCTGTCCGGTCCCAAGATCGATCGCTTCAAGCTGATTCGCGCCACGCGGGCGCACTTTTCCCAGGTGTTTTCCCTGTATCGCGATCCCGCTGGCACCATCGAGGCGGCGCTGGATGGCGCCTGCGTGGCAGCGCCCGATGTCGACGCCACCACGCCCGACGGCTGCCGCCACTGTTTGTGGGCGGTGACTGATCCGGCGGTGATCGCCGCGGTGGCGCGCGAACTCGCCCCGCGCAGCGTGATGATCGCCGATGGCCATCACCGATACGAAACCATGGTCGCCATCCGCGACGACATGCGGCCCGCAGGTGTGCCGCTCGGCCGCTCTTTAGCTGACTGGGGTGTGATGTTCTTTGCCCGCGCCGAGGATCCCGGCCTGCTGGTCCTGCCCACCCACCGCATGGTGCATGGCCTGGCTGCCGACGCGCTCGACACCCTGGCCGAGCGTAGCCGTCCCTGGTTCAATGTCGTGCAAGGCAATGAGGACGACGCCGCCGCGATCGAGGCGCGCTTGCTGCGCGAGGGTCAGAAGGCAGTGACCTTTGGTCTGCGCCGCGCGGGCGTGCGCGGGACCACCTGGCTCACCCTGCGCGCCGACGCGGATCTGGCGCGCCTAGGCCCCCCTGCCCTCGCCCGCCTGGACGTGAGCGTGCTGCATGGCCTTGTGCTGGATCCCTTGCTCGGCATCGGCTCCGAGGCCATGGCCCGGCAGTCGAACCTGACCTACAGCCACGAGCTGAGCGCAACCCTGGGCAAAGTGGCTTCATCCCAGGTGCAGGCGGCGTTCCTCATGAACGCGACCAAGGTTTCCCAGGTGCTCGATGCCTGCGAGGCGGGCTTTGTGCTGCCGCAGAAATCGACGTATTTCCAACCCAAGCTGGCGACCGGCTTGGTGATGGCGCGCATCGATCCCAACGAAGCGCCGACGCTGCCCAACATATGATTCCTGCGGACGACGCGCACGAGTTGGACGCGGATGCCGTCACCCACGACACGCTCCTGCGCGGCCGAATCAAGCTGATCCAGCCTCGACGCGGCTTCCGGTCTAGTCTCGATCCGGTTCTTCTCGCGGGTTTCATCCGCGCACCCTATGGCCATTTCCTCGACATCGGATGCGGCACCGGCGCCCTGTCCTTCCTGTTGCTGGCCCGCGATCCGATGGCCACGGGATTGGGCGTGGAGATTCAGCCGCGGCTGGCGGCACTGACGGCGCAGTCGGTGCAGGCAAACGCCTTCGGCGCGCGTTTTTCCGTCGTGGCGGCCGACGTGCGCAGGGCCGGGGTGGCGCCGGCCGCTGCCTTCGATCTGGTGGCGAGCAACCCACCATTTCAGCCGCTGGGCACAGGCGTGCTGTCTCCGCAGTCCGAGCGCTCACTCGCGCATCATGAAGTCACGCTCACCTTGGCAGAGTGGCTCGGCGTGGCCCGGACGGCGCTGCGGCCCGAGGGTCGACTGGCCGCGATCTTCCCGGCCGAACGCCTGGACGAAATGCGCGCGGCCCTGGCCGCTCGTGAATTCGGTATGACCAGACTACGCATGGTGCAGGCGCAGGCTGAAGCGCGCGCCAGCCGCTTCTGCTTTGAAGCGCGGCCGTTGGCACTGGTCACAGAAACTCAGAACGAGGCGCCCCTCATTGTGCATGAGCAGGGAAAGTACACGGCCGAGGTGCGCGCCATGCTGGGGGAAGACACGTGAAGTATCGCGTGGCGTACCTGCTGGCCATCTGGTTCGGCTGCGGTCGCGTGCCCAAGGCGCCCGGCACTGCAGGAACCCTGGGCGCGATTCCGCTCTATCTCTTGCTCGTTCACCATGGCGGACGGCCCGCGGTCGCGATCGCGGCCGCGCTGATCACGGCTGTCGGCGTATGGGCGTCGAACCAAGTCGTGCGCAGACTCGGAATGAAGGACCCACAGATCGTCTGCATCGACGAGGTGGCGGGCGTGCTCATCACCTTGCTTGCGGCGCCCACGAATTGGGTCGGCCTTGTCGCGGCTGTGGTTCTGTTCCGCGTGTTCGATCAGTGGAAACCTTGGCCCGCACGCGCGGCTGAAGCCCTGCCCGAAGGCTGGGGCGTGATGATGGATGACGTCGCGGCTGGCGCGTGGGGCGCGGTGCTGCTGCTCGGCGCACGTGCCGCCGGCTGGTTGTAGCAGGTGGGCGCCTCAGTGAGCGCACACGCCTGTCGCGCATGAGCCCGAGCCGCCCACCAGGCTGCTGCATGCGTCGCTGAGGGTCACCGACTGGGCACCGTCGCAGGTGACCATGATGAAGCTCGACGAGATTTCATCGGTCCCGGTGGCGACCTGTTTGCCGTTGGCGTCCCGGAATACATACGAAAGCGTGCTGCCGGATATGGATCCAGTTGCATCGATGCTGTAGCAAGTGGCGCCGTTCTGCGAGACAGTCACATTTGCCACTATCACCCCGCTGAGCTTCGCGACGGTCTGTTGCTTGACACCGTTTGCGTAGCAGTCGGATTGCGCGTACCCCATGCCTACGGTGTTTGATTGCGTCGTGCAGTTCCCCGCCGGCGCGCATCCCAAAAGCAACGGGGCCAGGCAGGGTACTTCGCTGCACGTTCCGCTCGTGCCGCCGCCAGTACCTCCTGTCGCGCTTCCACCCACACCGCCCGTAGCCGGTCGAGTGGTTCCGCCCGTGCCACCAGTGCCAACGGGCGTGCTCCCGCCTCTACCAATCACCCCGCCCGTCCCGCTAGGCAGGCCGCCGGTGCTCACTGTGATCACCCCGCCCGTCACGCTGGGCAGGCCGCCAGTGCCGACCGTCGCGCCTCCAGTCGTGCTGGGCACGCCGCCGGTCAAGGGCCAAGTTGCGCCACCGTCTGAAGTGACCCCACCCGTCGCAGCGACGATCCCACCCGTGTCGGTCACGTCCGCGGGTGTGCCCCCGGTGCCGGTGCCAACCGGGAAGGATCTGGGGTCCAGCTCGCTCCGTCCGCAGGAATTGGCCAGGACCAAACCCGCAAGCACGGCGAAAAAGAGCCAGGGGCGACAGAGTCTAATCATGGATTTCTCCCAGACGCAGGTGGTTCACGCCGAATTATAGCCGCACTCTGACAATTGCCCACCGCTTCTCCGCGGCGGGCGTCACTTGCCAGAGCCAGGCACATCAATGCCCGGCACGCGTTTGGCTGCCTGCCAGAGGCGCTCCAATTCTTCGGGCGTGGCCGAGGCAACGGTGCGCCCGTCGGCCTCAAGCGTCTGTTCAATGTGGCCGAAGCGCCGGGCGAAGCGGTCGGTCGCCTCGCGCAGGGCATTTTCCGCATCCAGGTCCAGCTTGCGCGCCAGGTTGCTCAACGCGAACAGGGTGTCGCCCAGCTCGTGCATCATCTGCGCCCGATCATTGGACTGGCAAGCCTGGTCCAGCTCGGCCAACTCCTCGTCGACCTTGGCGCGCGCTCCGGCGGCATCGGGCCAGTCAAAGCCCACCGCGCCCGACTTCTCTCCGGCACGCGTGGCGCGTACCAAGGCCGGGGCACTGCGCGGGATCCCGTCGAGCGCCCCTTTGCGCCCTTTTTCTGCCTTCTCGACCGCCTTGATCTTGGCCCAGTTGACCAGCACAGCGTCTGAAGTCTTGGCTTGCGCCTTGCCGAACACGTGGGGATGGCGGCGCACCAGCTTGGCCACAATCCCGTGCACGACATCGTCGATGCCGAAGGCGCCCTCGGTGTGACGAAGCTCGGCCTGGAAGACAATCTGCAGCAGCAGATCGCCCAGCTCCTCGACGTGATCGCCCACGTCGCCCGAGTGCAGGGCGTCCACCACCTCGTAGGTCTCCTCGACCAGGTAGGGCAGCAGAGATTCCAGGGTCTGCTCGCGATCCCAGGGACAGCCGCCGGTGGGCGCAAGCAGCCGCTGCATCAAGCCGACCAGGTCAGGCAAGGTCGCCCCCGTCTGCTTTCCAGGCAGAGGACTCAGGTCAAGCTTTGGCTGCGGTGTTTTGTCGCTCACGGGCGGCAGCAGACTAGCACGATTGCCGCTACGGCTTCGACCCGGGCGTGAAGAACTTCACGTCGGGCGTGACCCAGCCCGTGTATTCGCTCCAGTTGTGGAGATGAAATTGCTGGGGGATGCTGGGGTGGGCCGGGGGATCGTCCAAGTTGCAGCCGCCGTTGGCGAAGATCCAGATGGCGGACTCGTTGTACACGATGACCTCTTCCTTGCCGTCGCCGCACAGATCGGCATGTTGGGCGTCGTCGACCAGGTTGCCGGAGTGGGGGAATTGGGCAACCACCTTCTGATTGCCGTCGTACAAGGTGGCCGGTGTCTTGCCGCCCCGGTGATAGGACAAAATGAGATCGGTGCCCAGCCCGTCCCAGTTGTTCATGTTCTCCGTCACGGTGATCCAGCCGTAGTCGGTCCGCTGTTCCTTCCAAAGAAGCTTGTCAGTGGAGGACAAAAGCACGTTGGCATCATGGCCGGTCGCGGTTCGCGGTCCAATGCGGTCAAGCAGAACCACTTCAAGACCTGGCGAATCCGAACGGTACTCGCCAATGCCCATTTGCTGATTCTCGACCGTGTTGTTGTCTTGCCAATACTGCTTGCCAGTTTTCCAATCGAACATGGCGGCGTGGTTGCCACCGATCACGATTTCGTATCCGTTCGCTGCATTGCCGTCGACGTCAGCCGTGGCAATGGCGTCGGCGTGCATGGTCAGCTTCGGGCTCGACGTGGTGTCCGTCGACCATTGCATGGTGCCGTCGCTTTCCAGGTAGTCGTAGCCAGCCATGACTTCGTCTTTGCCGTCGCCGTCCCAGTCGTGCACCAACGGAAAGTGCCCGGTGGTTCCCTTGTGGGTCCACAGCAAGGTGCCATCGCTGGTGATAGCCCAGACGGTGGTGTACCGGTCCTTGACGATAATATCCTGCGCCCACTCTTTGCCGGTCAGATTGGCGAAAATGATGCAGTCGTTGGAGTTCGTGGCAGGCAGGGTGATCTTGCGTGTCACCGTACCGGTCTTGCCGTCGATCACTGAAATCGACTTGTTGTCCATGGCGGCGAAGACCTCGGCCGCGCCATCGCCGTCAAGGTCGTAGACCTGAATCGGGATGTCGGAGCTGGCGCTATGGAACTGGCCGGGCGTGCCGACCTGCCACAGTTGCTTTCCCTTGAGGTCAAACGCCGTCACACAAACCACCATCTGGGGCGTGCCAGCGCCGAGGACGCTCTGATCGCTCGGCTGACCCATGACGATTTCCATGCGGCCGTCGCCGTTGATGTCGCCGAGTCGCATTCCCGGGGTGCCGCTGATCTTGCTGATGTCCCACGTGCTGACCTGCACGGGCGTCCCAGAGCCAGCGCTGCTGCCGCCGATGATCGCCCCGCCGATTGCAGTGCCGCCGGCCAGCGTTCCACCGTTTGCCCGCGAGCCCCCGCTGCCCGATGTGCCGCCGCTGGCCACACCGCCGCTGGCCACACCGCCACTTGCCACGCCGCCACTTGCCACACCGCCGCTTGCCACGCCGCCACTTGCCACCGTACCGCCGGTCACCTGAACGCCACCGGTGGCAGACGCACCACCGGTCGCCAGTGCGCTGCCTCCTGCGGCGGCTGTCCCCCCATTTCCGGCGCCGGATCCGCCCTGAACCAGTGTCGTGGACGAAGGCGGCGCGGCGCCACCCGTGCTTGTGGTCCCGCCGCTTGAGCCACCGGAGCCACCCTGCGCACTCCCGGTCGACCCGCCGCTGCACCCGACCATGCTCAAGGCGATGACTAGGGTGGATGCTTTCAGCGAGTCCAAAAACTGGATTTCCGGGAATCTTCTCATCGTAACTCTCCTCGGACAGTGAAGTCAGGTTGCAGTGGCCGCGCTCTGGCAGAACGGCTCGCCGAAGATTGCGGGTCTCGTCCACCCCCGTCGTGTCCGCGCTGGGCCATTCGTGAGACAATCTGACAACCGAGCCTAGTGCGCCCCACAAACATCGAGTTCGGCTGGAGAAGACAATTCCATGAACAAGCCTGTGAATCTCGCTTTGGCGTGGTTGGCGATCCGGCCGTGGCTCCACGCGACCAGTACACGGCCATTTCCCCCGACGAAGCGCAGGACAATTTCACCGGGCTCATTTGGCAAAGAACCGGGAATTCTTCCGGATTCGTCAGTTGGGACCAGGCGAACGCCTATTGCAAAGCCCTGACGCTGGGAGGGGCGACCTGGCGATTGCCGTCCGTGCGCGAGTTGGCCACGCTGGTCGACGAGGCCCAGGTCGCGCCGGCCATCAACCGCACCATGTTCCCCCAGTACCCTGTACGGCGCACGCAGCAACAACTGGTACTGGGCGTCGCATCCGCAGCGCAACAGCACCACCGCCTGGTGGGGACTTAACTACGACGACGGCTTTACTGGATTCAACGCCGGAGCGGCTGGCGACTGGAACTACTGGACTGTGGCCTGGGCAAAATGCGTCCGCTAGGTAGGGCGCCCTACTTCACCATGTTGTAGATCTCGCTGGCAGCGAGAACAAAGGCGCCGACCCCGTAGTCGTGGGTTTCGGTGGCCGCAGCCGCCGCGGGAGCACTGCCCGTGGCCTGGATGTAGCCGACCCGGCCCTGCGCATCGACGGCGCTGGCAAGGCCTTTCCAGGCTGAGGCGACGACGGGCAGATAGGTTGCCTTGTCGAGCAAGCCCTGGTTGATGCCGTAGGCGATAGCGTAGGTCATGAGGCCCGTGCCGCTGACCTCTAGGTTCGCGTACTTCGTCGGATGCGTAAGGTCCGAGTGCCACGAGCCGTCCGTCTGCTGGTACGGGACAACCGCCGCGGCCATGGTCTTCAACAACGTGACATAGGCATCGTGGTTGGCATCGGTGGCAGGAAGGTATTCCAGCACGCGCACGATGCCGCCCATCACCCAGCCGTTGCCGCGCGACCAGTAGACCGTCCCATTCACAAACGATTTGTCACGCCAGAAAAGCCCCGTCTTGGTGTCGAAAAGGCCCTTCTGCGTGGCGGTCCACATAGTGTCGAGGAAACTGTAGTACTTGGCATCCCCGGTGACCTTGCCCAGCCGCGAAACCGCCCCGGGCGCCATAAACAGGGCATCACACCACCACCAGTCGTTGGAATTGGAAATCCCCGGACTCGGCGCCGCGACCTCGCTATCCACGCTGGTCTTGATAGCCGCATACCAGCTCGCGTTGGCAGCGACGGGATTCTGCAAGTAGAGGTCGAGATACACCTGCCCGGCGCATTGGTGGTCGGCGCTCCTGGTGGGCGACGCAAACAGGGTGTACTTGTTATTTGAAGCCCAATCAGTGGCGCCTGACAGAAAGGTCGGCTCGTTGGTGGCCAGGTAGGCAGCCATCACGCCAATATAGAAGGTGGCCTCGGTCCACTTCTTCGGCCAGCTGCTGTCCTCGGGGCCCAGCTTGATCTCGTAGGGAATCACCTTCTTCAGGATGGTGAGGATGTCAGCAGCGGCCGGCATCCCGGCCGGCGCGCCAGCGTCGCCGACGGCACCACCGGTCGCGCCGCCCGTGCTGCCGCCGGTGGCGGTCGCTCCACCCAGCTTCGACGAGCCGCCCGCGCCTCCACCCGTTGAAGTGGAACCGCCTGACTTGGTCGCGCCGCCCGTGCTTCCGCCGGCCGCGGTCGAACCACCCGACTTGGTGGTGCCGCCGGTACTGGGCGCTCCGCCGGTACTGGGCACTCCGCCCGTGCTGGCTTCCGATGTGCCGCCCGTGTCAGACAAGCCGCCCGTGATCGGCAGACCGCCGGTGCTCGGCAGACCACCCGTACTCGCCGCCGAAGTGCCGCCAGAGGCAATCACGCCGCCCGTGCCAGAAACGCCGCCCGTTGCCTGAACGCCACCTGAGGCAGCGGAGGCACCGTGCCCCCCTCCCCCTCCTCCTCCTTGCGGAGCAGCGTCATCACTGCATCCAATCACGCAGCTTGCCGCGCCGATGGCGGCGGCCAGCAAAACAACAATCGCGGTCCTTTTCGATTGGGGCGGGAGTTTCTTTGCCATCATCATTCTTCTGTATTTCGAGGTTTGCAACGCCACTAACAGGCGCGGTGGCCTGAGTCCTCACAAGGGCTCATCCATTATCACCACATAGCGCTCCCCTCCGACAACGGGATTCTGCTCGTGGTTCGATTGACTCTCGCAAGTCCGTGAGCCGCTATCGTCGGCCGGGTCACTACTTAGTGCGCTGCTGGTTTGCGCCGGCAAGGCAATTCACAAACCGGAAGGTCGTTGCAAAATGCGAAAACTCCGTCACCTCTCGTTCGCCCTGACCGCAGTGGGTTTTCTCGGACTCGGATGCTCTTCGGGAACCGAAACTCCAGCAAACACTAGCCCGCAGGGAGGTAGCAGCCAATCGAGCGGCGGCGCAGGCGGAACCAGCGCTGCATCAGGCGGCTCGCGTGCCTCGGGGGGCGTGGCTGCCACGGGTGGGTCGATTGCGTCGGGCGGCGACATCTCCCCGACGGGCGGCTCGGATTCCACGGGTGGATCTGACGCCACCGGCGGATCCGATGCCACGGGCGGCTCTGACTCCAACGGCGGGGAGACGCCCAGCGGGGGAGTGGTCGCGGCCGGAGGCGCCGGACCCAAGGGCGGGTCTGGTCGCACTGGCGGCTCTGTTCCCACCGGCGGCGTCGGCCCCAAGGGTGGTTCCGGCCCCACTGGAGGCATTGCCTCCAGCGGTGGCACTGCCTCCGGCGGTGGCACTGCCTCCACCGGTGGTTCGGCCCCGCCGCCCAGCACCGGGACCTGCCCCACCATCGGCGACGGTCCCACCCCAGACACCGCAACGCGGGCCAAGTGCACCACCTCCGGGAGCAGCATTGCCTGCCATTTTGGGGGCAACCCAGGCAACTACGACGTCTCGTTCTACCTCGGTGGCACAGGCGCCGGTAAGACCGAAGTACAGGCTGAACACCTGCGCGAGATGCTGGCCGAAGTCAGCACCACCGCAGGCCAGAAGCAACGCTACTCGATGACAATCAATGTCCGCCAGCCCGAGGGGCAGCCTCTCTGGACGGTGCCGGATGGGATCGCTGGATTGGACGTGTACTTCCAGGGATCGGCGCCCCTGCTGGATTCCATCGCCTATGCTCCGGCCGCTGCCACCGACATCGTCATGTACATCTTGACCGATTCAACCGGCTGCGACCAACAAGGCCCCGGAACCGCAGGCTGGGGTCAGTGGCTGCCCCAATTCTTCAACTACGGCATCTCCGTGGCGAACTATGGCAATTCCGGCGCTCTGTCGGAGTGCTCGCCCACCACCACCCCCTGCAGGACGGACGCCCCGTACTACAGCTTCTACGACAACCCCAAGATGTGGCCCGTCGTCAAGCCCATGCTCAAAGCGGGTGATGTCGTCCTGATCGAATTCGCCCACAACGACAAGAACACACCGCAGGCGGCGTATGAATCCAACATGAACACCTACTTCAAGGAAGTCCGGGCCGCTGGCGCCATTCCGGTCCTGGCGACCCCCATTCCGCGCAACAACTGGTCCGGCGCCGCCATGAGCACCACCCAGCTCGTCAACGACGCCAAGGTCGACCTTCCTGCGACCATCAGGAAACTTGGAACGGACAACAACATTCCGGTCATCGATCTGACAGCCACGACCCTTACGGCTTTTAGCGCCAAAGGCCAGGCCACGGTCAAGGGCTACTACTCGGACACCACTCACCTCACCACAGCGGGAGCCAACGTCGTCGCCGGCCTGGCGCGCGACGAGATCAAGAGGCTCAACATCTTCCCGCTGGCATGCTACCTGCGCCAGTAGGGGCCGCGGGCGACGTCACGTTGTGATCCCGCGCTCCAGGCGCGGGATCACGGGATAGGGCTGACTCGGCCGGCTCGGAGTCGCGCTCGTGCGGACGCACCGTCGACGTGGTTCTGGCGGTCGGGGCGGCCGGATTTGAACCGACGACATCCTGCACCCAAAGCAGGCGCGCTACCAACTGCGCTACGCCCCGTCTCCCGCCGCAAGCGACGGAAGGGTGGACATGATAGCAGAAAGTCGCGTTCCGCCTAGCGAATAACGCGGCGATCATGCAAAGGGCTGGGCCGCCTCCCCGGTGTGACTCGGGTTTCGAGGCTGGCGCCGCACTCACGCCGCGGCCCGTAGTGGTCGAAGACCGCGTCTCGAAGGTTACGGTGTAACTGGCCAGGTTTCCGTCGTGGTCCGAAAGACCGCCTCTGCGAGAGGGCCGTTCCCCGCATGGTCTTGAAAAGACATGGCTATTGGCACGTCCTCAGGCCGGCACATGCCTTGCAGTTCACATGGTCGCGGACAGTCACAATGCAATCCCAAGGAGCATCAATCATGAAACTTTCCATCTCGATGATCGTCGCAGTTGCCGTCGCTGTTGCTGGCGCGACGGCTTTCGCCAAGGGCAAGGAGCAGAAAGTGCCCCAGGAACAGGTAGTAACCATCGACGTCACAGGCGCGGGATTCGTGCCCGCACAGGTGAACGTGAAGGCCAATCAGCCGGTGAAGTTGGTGGTCACGCGCAAGACTGACCGAACCTGTGCCACGGAGATCGTCATCAAGGACTTCGGCATCAAGAAAGCGCTGCCGCTCAACCAGCCGGTCGAGATCACGTTCACGCCAACCAAGGCAGGGAAGTTCCGCTACGCCTGCGGGATGGACATGATCGCCGGCGTCCTCATCGTGGAGTGATCACATGATCGCGCGCCTGCCGCTTCTCCTCCTGCTGGCCGCCACACCTGCGCGGCCGGCGGATCTTGCCCAGGTTCCAGCCGGACCGACATTGCTGGAAGATCCCGTGCTGCGGGGACTGGTCAAAGACGCCATGGAGAAACGGCCCGAGCTGGCGCAGGCGCGCGCGCAGATTGTGGCAGAGCAGGAGCGCGTGCCCCAGAGCCGGGCGCTGCCTGATCCGACGCTTTCTTTCGGCATCCAGAACGACGGGTTCAGCAGCATCCAGGTCGGCAAGATGGAGACGAGCTGGATCTCGATCATGGCGTCGCAGACCTTTCCCTGGGCGGGCAAGCGCGGGCTGCGCAGCGAGCTGGCCGGCCTGGGGACGCGCGAAGCCGAGGCCGATCTGCGGCGCGTGCTGCTCTCGGTAGCGGCGGAGGTGGAGCGGGCGTATGTCGATCTGCTGCTGGTGCGTGACCAGCTCGGCCTGCTGACGAGATTGGAGTCGCTTTGGACGCAGTCAGAAGGGCTGGCCCGCGTCCGCTACGAATCGGGCGAGGCGGCGCAGTCCGATCTGCTGCGCGCACAACTGCAAAGGAATCGTTTGCGCCAGCAGCGCTGGGCGCTGGAGGGCGAGGAGCACCGACGGATCGCCGTGCTCAACCGGCTGAGCGGCCACCCGCTGACCGAACCGATTGCGACGACGCGCAGCCTGGCGGACCTGCCGGACCCGGTGTTGCCCGATCCCGAACAGGCGGCGACAGCAGCCGAGGCCGAGAGCCCGGAGTTGAAGAAGGCGCTGCTGGCCGGGGAGCAGGCGGGCCGGCGCGTGGACCTGGCAAACAAAGAGCGCTGGCCAGACGTGACGGTGAGCGCCGGGGTGATGCCCCGCTGGGGCGGTTTCGAAACGATGTGGTTGGCCGGGGTTGCCTTTAACCTGCCGATCTGGGGCGCGCACAAGCAATCGCGAGCCGTGGCGGAGAATCGGGCACGCGGCGAGGCGGCGCGCAATGGAGCCGAGGTGATGCGGCAGCTTTTACGGCAACGGATTCACGAGAGGCTGGCGGCCTTGGGCGCGCTGGTGGAGGCAAACCACCTGTACCGTTCCGGGCTGCTCGTGCAGTCGGATGCCACGGTGGCAAGCACGCTGGCGCAGTACCAGGTCGGCCGCGTGACGTTCGCCTCTGTCCTGGAAGCGCTGGCCGGCTACCTGGGTGACGTGAATGGCTTCTTCGATTCGGTCGCGGCGGCGCAACGGATCGCCATCGCCGGGCGGGAGATCAGCCTGGATGCGCCGGGCGGGTCCGCGACGGGCGGAATGGGTGGCCCTGCGATGCCGGGCGCAGGTGCGACTCCTGTTTCCTCGTCGTCGAATCGATCGGCGGGTTCGCAGCAAGGTGCAGACAGCGCCGGCGCATCAATGTCACGCATGTAGAACGGAGCAATTTGTGGACGCGGACAAGACCCAAGATTCCGAAGCGCCGGCGAATCCCGAACCGCACCGGCCATCGCGACGTCTCATCTTGGTGGCGCTCGGGTCGGTTGCGACCGGGATTGTGATCGGCGGTGCAGGTATGCATCTGAAGATGCATAGGCACGGCGCAGGGGCAGACGATGCGCCCGCAGGGACGGCGGCGAAGAAGCCTCTCTACCAGTGCCCCATGCACCCGGCTATCACCTCGGATCACCCCGGCGATTGCCCGATCTGCGGAATGAAGCTGGTTCTGGTGTCGTCCGCCTCGACCAACGACAGTGCGCCTGCAAAAACCGGCGCGCGCAAGATCGCCCGCTACCGCTCGCCCATGGATCCGAAGCAAACCTCTCCAGTTCCGCGCAAGGACGAGATGGGCATGGACTATGTCCCTGTCTACGAAGACGAGCTGGCCGGTGGCACGCCGGTACAGGGTCTGGCCGCGGTCACCATCGATCCGGCCCGGCAGCAACTCATCGGGCTACGCACGGCCGCCGTCACCAAGGGATCCATCGGCGCGACCTGGCGCACGCCCGCACGCATTCAAATCGACCCCACGCAGGTCCGTAAGACCAACGTGAAAGTGGAAGGATTCGTCGAGAAAATCTACGTGGACTTCGTCGGGCAATCGGTGCGCAAAGGCCAACCGCTCTTCTCGGTCTATAGCCCGAGCTTGCTGGCAGCGCAGAACGAATACTTACTTGCGCTGCAAACCAGCGAGGTCCTTGCCAAGAGCGCAGCGCTGTCTGAAGATGGCCAAGACCTGATGGCCTCGGCACGCAGGCGGCTGGAACTGTGGGACGTGCCGGCGGCAGAGATCGATCGGCTGGCGCGCACGCGGCAGCCAACCAAAACGCTGACCCTGGTCTCGCCTATCTCCGGTGTGGTCACGGCCAAAAATGTCGTGCAAGGGGCGCGGGTGAGCCCAGGCGAGGCGCCCTACGAGATCACCGATCTGCGCGAGATATGGGGAATGGCCGACGCCTACGAGACCGATCTGGCCCGCATTCATGTGGGCATGAAGGCTTCCTTGACCTTGCCCGCGTACCCCGACCGTACGTTTGCGGGTCGGGTGGCCTTCATCGATCCACTGCTCGACCCGAAGACTCGCACCACCAAGGTGCACCTGCACTTCATGAACCCGAAGCTTGAGCTCAAGCCAGAGATGTACGGCGAGGTTGTTCTGGAGGGGACGGCGAAGGAAGGGTTGCGCATCCCGGCTGACGCTGTCATTCGCAGCGGGACCCAAAACGTGGTCTTTCTGGCCCGCGGGGAGGGCAGGTTCGAGCCGCGCGTGGTGCAGATCGGGAGCAAGAGCGGGGATCAAGTGGAGGTGTTGGGCGGGCTCGAAGAGGGCCAGCAGGTCGTCACGCGCGCCAACTTCCTCGTTGATTCCGAATCAGCGCTACGCGCGTCGCTGTCTGCTATCGGAGGCAAGTAGCTGTGCTCAAGCGGATCATCCGCTTTTCGGCCGAGAACAAGTACCTGGTCATTGCCGGTACGTTGGTTGCCCTCGCGATCGCGTACTGGACGATGCGCAACATCCCGCTCGATGCCCTGCCCGACCTGTCGGACACGCAGGTCATCGTGTATTCGCGCTGGGATCGCAGCCCGGACATCATCGAAGACCAGGTCTCTTACCCGATCATCACGGCTCTTCTGGGCGCGCCCAAGGTCAAGGCCATTCGTGGCTACTCCGACTTCGGGTTCAGCTACGTCTACGTGATCTTCGAGGACGGCACCGACATCTATTGGGCGCGCACCCGCGTGCTCGAGTATCTGTCCAAGATCTCGTCGCAACTTCCAGTAGGCGTGAAGACCGAACTCGGCCCGGACGCCACCAGCCTGGGATGGGTCTTCCAGTACTCTCTGGTGGACCGGACCGGCAAGCATTCCGGCGACGAGTTGCGCAGCTACCAGGACTGGTTCATGCGCTACGCTGTGCAAAGCGTGCCTGGCGTGGCCGAGGTCGCCACGGTGGGCGGGCAAGTCCGCCAGTACCAGGTGACGGTGAGGCCGGACGCGCTGGCGGCGTACAAGCTTCCCCTGGAGGCTGTGGTGCAGGCCGTTCGCCAGGGGAACAACGACGTGGGCGGCCGCTTGGTCGAGCTGTCGGGGCGCGAGTACATGGTGCGCGGCCGTGGCTACGTAAAGTCCATGGCCGATCTGGAAAAGCTGGTGCTCAAGACTGAGAACGGCACGCCGATCACGGTCAAGGACGTGGCCACCGTGGCGCTCGGGCCGGAAATGCGGCGGGGCATTGCCGACTACAATGGCCAGGGAGACGTCGTGGGCGGCATCGTGGTCATGCGCCAGGGGGAAAACGCCCTGCACGTCATCGACCGCGTGAAGGCCAAGCTGGACGAGCTGAAGCCGTCGCTACCGAGTGGGGTCGAGGTGGTCACCAGCTACGATCGCTCCGATCTCATCGGACGCGCCATCAGCACGGTCACCGACAAGCTGATCGAAGAGATGATCGTGGTGTCCATCATCATCCTGCTCTTTCTCTGGCACATCCCCTCGGCCATCGTGCCGATCCTGACCATCCCCATCAGCGTGGCGCTGGCCTTCATCCCCATGTACCTGATGGGACTGAACGCGAATCTGATGTCGCTGTCCGGGATGGCGATCTCGATCGGCGTGCTGGTGGACGGCGCCATCGTCGAGGTGGAGAACGCCTACAACAAGATCTATCTGTGGCAAGCCGGCGGCAAGAAGGGCGATTTCCATCACGTGCGTCTGGCGGCGCTCATGGAAGTGGGGCCGTCGGTGTTTTTTTCGTTGCTGGTCATCGCTGTGGCCTTCATGCCGGTGTTCACTCTCATCGACCAGGAGGGCAGGCTTTTCAAGCCGCTGGCCTACTCGAAAAACCTGGCCATGGCCATCGCCGCTCTCTTGGCCATCACGCTCGATCCGGCGATGCGCATGCTGTTCGCGCGGATCGAGCCTTTCCGATTCAGGCCGCGACCGCTTGCCTGGCTGGCCAGCCAGATCGCGGTGGGCAAGTACTACTCCGAGGAGCGGCACCCCATCAGCCACCTGCTGCACCGGATCTACGAGGGGCCATGCCGGTTTGTGGTCCGGCACGCCAAGCTCACGGTGATCGCCAGCCTGGCGGTGATCGCGCTGACCCTGCCTGTGTATTTCAAGCTGGGTTCGGAATTCATGCCGCCCCTGCGCGAGGGCTCGCTGCTGTACATGCCCTCGGCGGTGCAGCCAGGCATGTCGGTGGCAGAGGCGCAGAAAGCCCTGCAGGTGCAGGACAAGATCCTGATGAGCTTTCCGGAAATCGACCGGGTCTTCGGCAAGGCGGGCCGGGCCGGGACATCCACCGATCCGGCGCCATTCACCATGATGGAGACCACCATCCTGTTGAGGCCGGAGTTGCAGTGGCGCGAGAAGCCGCGCTGGTATTCGGGTTGGGCTCCGAACTGGCTCAAGCGGGTACTGCGAACTGCGTGGCGCGACCGAATTAGCGAGGAAGATTTGATCTCCGAGCTGGACGCAGCCTTGCGCCTGCCCGGCATTAGCAACGCCTGGACTATGCCGATCAAGGGCCGCCTCGACATGCTGTCGACAGGTATCCGCACGCCCATCGGCATCAAGATCAGCGGCGCGGATCTAGGGGTGATTCAGAAGGTGGGTCTCGAGGTCGAGTCCGCCATCCAGAAGATGCCCGAGACTCGTAGCGTCTTCGCCGAGCGGGTTGCCGGCGGCTACTTCCTCGACTTCGTGCTCGATCGAGACAAGCTGACGCGCTACGGGCTGTCCGTCGACGACGCCAACATGATGGTCATGACCGCGGTGGGAGGCGACAACCAGACCACGACGATAGAAGGCCGCCAGCGCTACGGCGTGAACGTGCGCTACGCTCGCGACTTCCGCGATGACGTCGATGCGCTCAAGCGGGTCTTGCTGCCCTTGCCCAGCGGCCAGGGCCAAATCCCGATGGCGGAGATCGCGGATGTCAAACTGGTCGAAGGGCCGGCCATGATCCGCGACGAGAATGGACTCCTCTCGGGCTATGTGTACGTCGACTTCGACACCTCGAAGATCGACGTGGGCAGCTACGTCGAGCGCGCCAAACAAGCGGTGGCGTCCGGGGTGACCTTGCCTACCAGCTACGCCCTGTCGTGGAGCGGGCAATACGAGAACATGCTGCGGGTGAAGGAGAGGCTGAAGATCATTCTGCCGGTCACCCTGGTGCTCATCTTCGGGCTCCTCTACCTGAACACCAAGTCTAGCTTCAAGGCCGGCCTGGTCATGCTAGCCGTTCCCTTCTCCGCTGTCGGCGCCATCTGGCTGCTCTATCTGCTCGGCTACAACGTTTCCATCGCCGTCTGGGTCGGCATGATCGCGCTCATGGGCCTTGACGCCGAAACCGGCGTCTTCATGCTGCTCTTCCTCGATCTTTCACACGACGAGGCCAAGGCACGCGGGCAGCTCCGCACCACCAGCGATCTGGTGGAAGCAATCATTCACGGTGCAGTCAAACGCGTGCGGCCCAAGGCGATGACCGTCTGTGCCGCCTTCATCGGCCTTCTCCCCATCATGTGGTCCACCGGCACCGGGGCCGACTTGATGAAGCGGATCGCCGCGCCCATGGTCGGCGGCCTGGTCACGTCTTTCGCGATGGAGTTGATGGTGTATCCGGCGGTCTACTACCTGTGGCGGCGCAAGGAAGTCGTCGAAGGCCCGGCCACGGTGGCGAGAGCCACGTCCTGATGGCGCAGGGGCGACCGCGTGTTGCCCTACCCGTGCGCGAGGAAGCGTTCCGCGTCGATGGCGGCCATGCAACCGGTGCCGGCGGCGGTGATGGCCTGCCTGTAGACATGATCAGCCACGTCGCCGCAGGCGAAGACGCCGGCCACGTTGGTCGCGGTCGATCCCGGCTTGGTCAGGATGTAGCCGACCTCATCCATGTCGAGCGTGTCCTTGAAAAGCTCGCTGGTGGGTTGGTGCCCGATGGCCATGAACACGCCCCCGCACGCCAGTTCGCGTACGGCACCTGTGCGCGTGTCGCGCAGGCGCACGCCGGTCACGCCCGGCCGGGGCAGTTGCCCCAAGATTTCGTCGATGGTTGCGTTGGTGACGAGCTCGATCCTGGGATTGTTGCGCGCCCGATCGAGCATGATGCGCGAGGCGCGGAACTCGTCGCGGCGGTGGACCACGGTGACCTTGCTGGCGTGATGGGTGAGGTAGTTTGCCTCTTCCATGGCTGTGTCCCCGCCGCCTACCACCAGCACCTCGCGGCCCTTGAACAGCGCCCCGTCGCAGGTGGCGCAGGCGGAAACGCCGTAGTTGCGGAACTTGTCCTCCGACGGAATGCCCAGCCACTTGGCCGAGGCACCGGTGGCGATGATGAGTGTGTCGGCCAGCAGGCTGTCGTCGCCAGCGGTGATACGGAAAGGCCGTGCGTCGAGATTGATCGCTGTCACGTCGGTGGTGCGGATGCTCGTGCCGAAGCGCTCGGCCTGGCCGCGCAACAGCTCCATCAGCTTGGGACCCAGGATTCCCCGAGGAAATCCCGGAAAATTTTCCACTTCCGTGGTGATGGTAAGCTGCCCGCCCGGCATTGTGCAGGGCTCAATGAGCAGGCCCCCTCCCTCGAACATCACCGGCGCCAGATTGGCGCGACCCGCGTAGATCGCGGCGGTGCAACCAGCCGGCCCGCCGCCCACGATGGCTACCCTGACATGTTCCGTATCCGCCATGATTGCTCTCCCTGCTGGCGAAGCCTGGTCGGCGCCGCGAAGATTTGACCGTCCTGCTCAAGAATGACCGGGGCCAGGCTAGCGCATCGGACGGTCGATGCCAGCGTACGAGCAATGCACAGACCGAATGGCTATACTGCGCCCCGCATGAAGCGCCGGGTTCGATTTCTGGCCGCACTCGCGACCTTGAGCTTGCCAGCCACATTCTTGGCCGCGCAGATCGATTTCGTGCGCCGACACAACCCCGGCATAGCGCCGCAAAAATACTGGCTGCCCCAGGCGACCCGCATCTGGTTGCCCGGGCTGGCCGCAACCCTGATCTTCGCCCTTGCTGCCTTCGCGCTTCACAGACGTGCGCGAGGCGACTAGATTCCGCTTCCCGTCGCTCGCATGACACCCCAAGAGTCAAACACCCCATTGGCCGCCGCCACGGTCGCCGGCCCGCAGCGCACACCCTGGTCGGTACGGCTCGAACGCCTATCAGAACGACAGGTGATCATTGTGGTCATGCTGTTCGGCCTGCTGCTCTACCTCCCGTTCGCCGGGTCGTACGGGCTGTGGGATCCCTGGGAAACCCACTACGGCGAAGTGGCCCGGCAGATGGTCACGCGCGGCGACTACATCAATCTGTGGTGGCCCGGGTCACCCATCGATCCCGAAGTCTTCTGGTCGAAACCCGTGCTCACCTTCTGGCTGGAGAGCCTGTCGATGGCGGTGTTCGGGCTGGCTGGGCACCCTGCCCCCGGAACATTCGCCATTTCGACCAGGGCCGAGTGGGCGCTGCGCCTGCCCTTCTGCCTGATGGCGCTGCTGGCGCTGGTGGGCGTGTATATAGCGGTATCCCGTTTTGTCAGTCGCCGCGCCGGCCTGCTGTCGGTGCTGGCCCTGGCCACTTTCCCGCTGTTCAGCCTGGTGGCCCGGCAGGCCATGACCGACATGGCCTTCATCGGACCCATGACCATGGCCCTGGCCCTCTGTGCGCTTGCTTTGTTCGACGACGAGGACAAGCCGCTGCCCCGACGGAGTTTTGCGGGTTTCTCCTGGCCGCACCACCTGACCTTCTATCTGACCATCGGGCTTCTGGCCTTGACCGTGGTGCCGCAGATCGTGGTCGATGCCATCCAGATGCCCCCGTGGGACATCTGGCCCAAGCGAAATCTCCGCATCCCGGGCGTGGTGGCCATGCTGCCCTACATGCTCGGGTTACTGGCCTTTGTCTGGTTGGCGGCTAAGACCCGCTACAAGGCGCCGTTCTACCTTCACCTGGCGGCCACGCTGTGTGGTCTGGCGGTTCTGGCCAAAGGTCTGGCTGGACTGGGCCTGCCGGTCATCGTGTTTCTGGCGTATCTGCTTTTCACGTGGAACTGGCGGCGACTCAATCGCGCGCAGCTTCTGCCCGCGCTGCCGCTGGCCCTCCTGGCCTGCATCCTGGTCGCTGTGCCCTGGCACCACGCCATGCTGGCCCGTCACGGCTTCCCGTTCTGGAACGAATTGTACGGCGATAACCACTGGCGCCGCCTGGTGCTCGGCCGGCACGGCGATCGCGGGTCATTCGAGTACTTCATCCGCGAGCTGGGCTACGGCGTTTTCCCGTGGATCGCACTCGCGCCGTCGGCCCTGGCGTGGGTCGTGATGCGCCCGTTCCGTTCGATCAGTACGGCGGGGTCGCCGAGCGAAACGACGATTTCAAAACGTCGCGAGATTCTGCGATTCGGCGCCATTTGGTTCGTGGCGGGATACGCGGTCGTGTCCCTGTCCATGACCAAGTTCCACCACTACATCCTGCCCGCCCTGCCCGGCCTGGCCATCGTGCTCGGGTGTTTCGTCGACAATCTCCTCGGCCGTGCGCGGGCGCAGCTGGCGCTCCTGGCCGCGGTGGTCGGAATTCCGCTGCTCGCCCTGGTGACCTTCGACCTGACTGCCGCGCAGAAGAATGCCCAGCACTTCATCTGGCTGTTTTCGTACGACTACGTCAATACGCCGCAAGGCCGCCCCTGGCCGCCCGAGCTTGAATTCCGGATCGCGCTCGTCGTGTTCGCCGGCCTGTTCTCGATCGCGGCCCTGCTCGTCGCCTGGAAACGGCTGCGAACCGTCGCGGCGGCGGCCCTGGTCCTGACCACAGTGTGCTTCACCTACTTTCTGCTCGACGTCTACATGAAGCGCGTGTCGGACCACTGGTCGCAAAAGCCCCTCATCGCGACCTACTACAAAGAACGAAAATCGCCCGACGAGCGGCTGGCGGCCTGGCAGATGTACTGGCGCGGCGAAAATTTCTACACGCAGAACGAAATCTACGAAGGCCCCAAGGACAAACGCACGGTTTTCCTCGGTGATCGCAACGCCGAAGACCTGAAAGCCTACATGGGCCGCAACCCGGGCAAGCGACTCTTCTTCGTGGTCGAGCGCACGCGCTTCGATTCGCTACGCGGCATGCTGCCTGAAGCCGCACGGCCGTCCCTGAAGATTGTCGACGACCGCAACAACAAATTCTACCTGGCGGCAGCCCAGCTATAGCTTCCGTTGACACCCGGATCTCCGGGTGGCAATATTCGCGCCCTCCGCGGGGGGACATTTCCATCCACGGGGACCAGGACCTGAATTGACCAAATCATTCAAGATATTCAGCGGTAACGCAAATCAACAGATTGCGGAGGAAGTGTGTCGCTACCTAGACACGCCTCTGGGTCGCGCCAACGTCAAGCGCTTTGCCGACGGTGAATCGGACGTCGAAATCAACGAAAACGTCCGCGGCGTCTCCTGCTTCGTCATCCAGCCGACCTGCACCCCGGTCAACAACAACCTGATGGAGTTGCTGGTCATGATCGATGCCCTCAAGCGGGCGTCGGCCGGCAGCATCATTGCGGTCATGCCGTACTTTGGCTACGCGCGCCAAGACCGCAAGACGCGGCCGCGCACGCCGATATCGGCCCGCCTGGTGGCAGATCTGCTGACCGCGGCCGGTGTCAACCGCGTGTTGGCCATGGACCTGCACGCGGGCCAGATCCAGGGCTTCTTCAACATCCCGGTGGATCATATCTTCGCCATGCCGGTGATGATGGACTACCTGCGCACCAAGTTCCCCGCCAACGCGGTCATTGTCTCGCCCGATGCGGGCGGCGTCGAGCGGGCGCGGGCCTATTCCAAGCGGCTCGACACCAGCTTGGCCATCATCGACAAGCGCCGTCCCGCCCCGAATGTGGCCGAACTGGTCAACATCATCGGCGACGTCAACGGCAAGGACGCCATCATCGTTGACGACCTGGTCGACACCGCCGGCACCCTGTGTGCCGCCGCCCAGGGTCTGATGAAGAACGGCGCACGTTCCGTTTACGCCTGCGTCACGCACGGTCTGCTGTCAGACCCCGCGCTGGACCGCATCCACAACAGCGCCATCAAGGAAATCATCATCACCGATTCCATTCCTCCCCGGGCCGACATCAAAGCGTCGCCCAAAGTCCGGGTCCTCTCGGTTGCCCATCTGCTGGCAGAAGCAGTCAAGCGCATCCACCAAGGGGACTCGCTCAGCACCCTGTTCATCTGATATAGCGAGAGCACAAAGGATTTCATCATGGATTTTGCCAAGGTTTCAGTCGACGTTCGCAATCAGTCCGGCAAGGGTGCCTCGCGCAGGACGCGCGCGGCGGGCAAGCTTCCCGCCGTTCTCTACGGACACCGTTCCGAGCCGCTGTCCCTCGCGCTCGATCCAGTGATGCTGATAAAGGCCCTGGACAAGGACCGTAAACGCAACACGGTCTTCACCCTGTCCGTACAAAACGAGGGCAAGGGCGAAGACGTCACCGCCATGATCCGCGACGTCCAGATTGATCCTATCTCGCGCCAGCCGGTACATGTGGATTTCATCCGCGTCAGCCTGGACGAAGCCGTGAAGGTGACGATTCCGGTTGTGTTGATCGGCATACCGGTCGGCGTGACCAACGGCGGCAACCTGCACCAGAGCTATCGCAATCTGCCCATCACGGCCAAGCCGGCCGACATCCCGACCAAGATCGAGATGGATGTGACCACGCTTGAGATTGGCGATGCCTTGCACGCCAGCGATCTCAAGTTGCCGACTGGCGTGAAGGTCCTGCTTGATCCCAAGGAAGCCCTGGCGTCAGTCGTGGCTCCGCGTGCCGAGAAGGTCGAAGAGGCTGCGGTGGTTCCGGTCGAAGGTGCGGCGGCCGAAGGTGCGGCGGCAGCGGCTCCGGGCGCGGCCCCGGGTGCGGCTCCGGCAGCGGGCGCTCCGGCAGCGGCAGGGGCCAAGGCGGCCCCAGGGGCCAAGGCAGCCCCGGCTGGCAAGAAGGAGCCGGAAAAGAAGGGCAAGTAGCCCTGCGGCAACGGACTGGGATTGGCCGAGTGCGGATGAGATGTGGCTTTTGGTGGGACTCGGCAATCCCGGTTCGCGTTACGCTGGCAACCGGCACAATGCAGGCTTCATGGTGCTCGATGAGATCTGTCGGCGCGCGGGTGCGCCTGCGCCCCGGCTCAAGCTGGGGGCGGAATTGAGCGAGGCGACCTTGGCGGGCGAGCATGTCATGTTCTGCAAGCCACAGGAGTTCATGAACTGCAGCGGCCTGGCCGTGCAGCGGGCGGCGGCCTTCTGGAAGATTCCGCCCGCGCAAGCCGTGGTGGTGCATGACGAGATGGATGTGCCCTTCGGTCGACTCAAGCTCGGCTTTGGCGGCGGGACAGGCGGGCACAATGGCCTGCAGTCGATCATCCAGGAATGGGGATCGCCGGAATTCGCCCGCGTCCGTGTCGGCATCGGGCGGCCGCCCGCGCAATGGAACACCGCCGACTACGTTCTGGCTGACTTCGCCACCGACGAGCGGCGCGTGCTGCCGGATGTGATTGGCGAGGCCGCTGATGCCACGGAAACCATCGTGAAACGCGGCCTGCAGGCGGCGATGAACAGATTCAACAAACGGAAGAAGAGCGAAAGCGAGGCGGGCGCATAGGGCGTTCGTCCGCATCAACTCCTTGCCCGGCAAATTGACTGGCCGGGACACAGGTCCAAAGGGAGAACACACATGACAGAAAAGAGACGAGTATCGTGCCGGGACATTCCCGGCAGAACGCGGGAGTACGAGACCATCTTCATCCTCAAGCCCGACGTGAGCAACGACGTCATCGGATCGGTGAACACCAAGATCCGCGGCGTGCTTGAGGCCAATGGCGGTATCCTGCTCAAGATCGAAAACTGGGGCCGTCGCAAGCTAGCCTACGAAGTGAAGAAGCAGCTCAAGGGCATCTACATCTTCTTCCGCTACCTTGGCAGCGCGGGCTTGGTCGAGGAGGTCGAGCGCAACCTGCGCCTCACCGACAGTGTCATCCGCCAGTACTCGGTCAAGATCGCCGAGAACGTGGACGCCGCCACCCGCACCACCGAGGTGACGGACGAGTTGTTTGCCAGCGCCGCGGTACCCGGGCCTGACGAAGAGGCCATTGCCACAGGGCAGGCCGGCGCGCGACCCTTCGGCGATGAAGACGAAGAAGGCGCGTTCGATTTCGAGGAAGCGGTTTTCGGCAAAGTCGACGAACCTGTCCGGAGAAGGGATTAGGCCATGGCAAGACCAGAACAGAAAGACGCCGACGTCGAGCAGGAGAGCGGCCGCAAGAAGATGGGCCGCCGCAAAGCGTGCAAGTTCTGCACAGACGAGAACCTCAAGATCGACTACAAGGACGTCGGGCTGCTCAAGTACTTCATCGCCGACCGCGGAAAATTGGTACCGCGTCGGTTGACCGGCAATTGTGCCAAGCACCAGCGTGAGATCGGCCGGGCTGTGTCCCGCGCCCGCATGATCGCGCTCATGCCCTTTGCCGTGACGGGCAACTAGGAAACGCAGGAGGAAGTCATGCGAATCATCTTGCGTGAAGAAATGGACAACCTGGGCAAGGCGGGCGAGGTGGTCAGCGTGCGTGACGGATACGCGCGCAACTACCTGCTTCCCCGTGGCATGGCTGTGCTGGCCACTGAGAAGGACGAAGCCCGTCTCACCCATGAGCAACGTGTAATCACCGCGCGGGCCGCCAAGCTGGCCAAGGAACTGCAGTCGGAAGCGGATCGTCTGTCGCAGGTGTCGGTGTCGGTGTCTCGCGCTGTGGGCGAAGGCGACAAGCTCTACGGGTCGGTCACCAGCCGCGACATCGCGGACGCGATGGCCGAGCAAGGAGTCAAGGTGGATAGCAAGAAGATCCAACTCGACGAGCCCTTGCGCACCCTGGGCATGACCGAAGTCTCCATCAAGCTGGGACGCGATACCGTGGCCAAGATCAAGGTCTGGGTCGTCAAGAAGGAACAGTAGAGAGACTGTAGGAGAGCGCGGGCCGCCCTAGAAGGCCGGCCCGCGACTCGCGACTCACGTGGGCTGCATGCTGGTCGCTCACTCACACGATCAGTGAGTCGACCCGCTCACTCGCGTCTGTTTGGCGTACACTACTGGCCTCAATGGCTGAATTCTTTGCGTCGGCTGATAGTGGTCCTGCGGGGCGGTTGCCGCCGCACAACCTAGAGGCGGAACGATCCGCGCTGGGGGGAGTACTGGTCAAGCCCATGGCCTTCGACGAGATGGCCACGGCGCTCACCGCGGACGATTTCTTTCTGCCCGCGCACCGCGAGATCTTCGCTGCGATGATGGAGCTGGACCAGCGGCGCCAGCCTATCGACGTGGTGTCGTTGGGCGATGAACTGAAGACACGAGGCGCCCTGCCCCGCCTGGAAGGCGGCCCGAGCTACCTCATCACCCTGGCCAACTCCGTCCCGACGGCCGAGAACATCGGCCACTACGTTCGGATGGTCAAGGAGAAGGCGACCCTGCGCCGCCTGATCGCGGCCTGCGCCGAGATCCAGTCACGCGCTTATGGCGAATTCGGCAACTACGAGGAATTCCTCGACGACGCCGAGACGCAAATCTTCAAGGTCGCACAGCAGAACCGGCGCGAGTCGTTTCAGCCGGTAGGCGAATTGCTCGGCGACGTGGTCAACGAGCTGCAGACGCGTTCGATGGAACGTCGCCAGATCACCGGCGTGCCCACCGGTTTCACCAAGCTGGACGAGATCACCGCCGGCTTGCAACCTGAGAACTTGCTCATCGTGGCCGCACGGCCTGGCGTGGGCAAAACCTCGTGGGCCATCAACGTGGCCATGCATGCGGCGCTGAACCACAACATTCCGGTGCTGATCTTTTCGCTCGAAATGTCGAAATTCGAGCTCATGGAGCGCATGTTGGCCGGTGAGGCGTGCATCGATTCCAGTCGCATGCGCCGGGGCATGATCGAATACGGTGACTGGAAGAGCCACATCTATCCCGCTGCCGATCGCCTGACCAAGGCGCCCATCCTCATCGACGACTCGGCGGCGCCCAACATCCTTGAACTGCGGGCCAAGGCGCGGCGTTTTCGCGGCAACCCCAAGTATTTTCCAACGTCGAGTGATGGTCGGACGCCGCTTGGCCTGATGGTGGTGGACTACCTGCAGCTCGCTCGCGGCCTGGGTGGTCGCCGGGAAGATTCACGCGAGCGCGAGATCGCCGACATCTCGCGCGGCCTCAAGGCCTTGGCCAAAGACCTGCACATTCCTGTCATCGCGGTGTCGCAGCTCAACCGTGGCCTGGAAAGACGCGAGGACAAGCGACCGCAACTTTCCGACTTGCGCGAATCGGGCGCCATTGAACAAGATGCCGACATGATTCTCTTCATCCATCGCGAAGAGATGTACGGCACCGAGGGCGCGGAGCGAAACAAGGCCGAGCTGATCATCGGCAAGAACCGCCACGGCCCGACCGACACGGTGCTGATGACCTTCCAGCGCGAGTACACCAAGTTCGTGAACTACGCCGAGGAAGACGGCGGCCCGCACGGAGAGTAGAGTCCCAACTGAACAAACGGTGATCCCATGCAGAAGACCGCACTGATCTCGGGTGGAGCCAAAGGAATCGGACGGGAAGTGGGCCTGCGCTTGGGCGCGCAAGGCTGGGCGGTGGCGCTCTGCTACCGCAAGAGCCGGACCGAGGCCGAGGCAACCGCCTTGGCCATCGAAGAGAAAGGCGGCAAAGCGCTGGCCGTTCACGCCGATGTCTCCACGCCCGAGGTGTGCGCGGCGCTGGTGGACAAGGTCTGCGACTGGCAGGGTCGCATCGATGCGCTCATCCACTGTGCTGGTCCCTATCACCGGCTGGACTTGCTTGAGGAAACCCCGGCGGGCTGGCGCGAGATGTTTGCCGGCAACCTGGACAGCCTCTTCTACATGGCCCGCTTGGTGGCCCCCATCATGGTGAAACAGGAAGGCGGCCGCATCGTGGCCTTTTCCATGGCCAATGCCGACCGCCTGATGGCGCAGACCCAGCTCACGGCCCACTACCTGGCCAAGGTCGGCGTGCTCGGTCTGGTGCGCAGCTTGGCCAAGGCCCTGGCCAAGCACAAGATCACCGTCAACGCCGTGTCTCCCGGTTTCATCGATTCTGGTTCCGTGGACTCAGACGAACTCGCTGGCCTGGTCAAAACCATCCCCGCCGGCCGCATTGGCTCGCTCGCCGACGCCGCCAACGCCGTGCTGTATCTCCTGTCCGACGAGGCTGGCTACGTCACGGGCACCAGCCTGCACGTCAGCGGCGGCTGGGGGATGTGAAACGGCGCATTCGTTCTTCGATGCACCGCCGGCCGACGATTCGACCCAGTGCGCAGCCAGTGACGAACGACGAGAAGATGCACAGATCGCGACGATTTTTGCGAGAGCACGCACCTGCAGGCCGAGGTGGCCGATAAGCAAGGCATGTCAGCCGCACTTCCCGTTTTCGACTACCAACGACTCGACGCCTTCAAGGTCGCCCGCGAAACCCTCCGTCTTGGCGACGCACTCGCGCGCCGACTCCCCCGCGGCTATGCCACGTTACAGGACCAACTGCGCCGCGCTCTTCTGAGCGCCTACCTTGGCATCGCCGAAGCATCCAGCCGCCAAGGCGCCGATCGCCTGTGCCGCTTTCGCTGTGCCCGCGGCGAGGCGTGCGAAGCGGCGGCCGCGCTGGAGGGCGTGCTGGTACTCAACCTCGCCCCTGAGGCGGAAATCCTGACGTTGTTGGCGCTGCTCGACCGTTTGTGCGCCATGCTCACGCGGCTGGCCCACATGGGTGAACGACCTTCCGGGCCAGCGCAGGTCGGCCAGCGTGAGCGGTCGCGTGAGCGGTAGCGACCAGCGGAGCGCGGCTAGAGTGGGCGACCCTCGTGAGCGTGAGCGGCACGCGGAGCGCTCACGCCCTCGCTCCGCGACCCGCTCTTCGTCTTCCCGCTAACCGCCCACGAACTCGCTCACGCCCGCGCTCTCGCGGCCCGCGACCCGCCATCCGCGGGCCGGCCCTTCGGGCGGCCCGGAATTGCCCGACAAGCTCCAACTACACGTCGCTCTTGCGTACTGACACGGCCAGTTTGGCCACGCTCTTCAATACGTGGGGCACGCGCTTGACCAGGTTGATCGACGGCGGGCGCTTCTCGTGCACCGCGAACGGAATCTCCACCACCTTCTTCTTTTCGCGGTGGGCGCGGATGACGAACTCGCTGGCAAAGACGTCGCGGTCGAGCACGCAGCGTTGCACGGTATCGAGCAGGACCTCGCGCTTGAAGGCCTTGAGCCCGTGCGTGTCGGTGCCGCGGAAGCCGCACACCGTGCGCAGCATGCCGTTGTACACGCGGGTGCCCATGCGGCGCACCCAGGGGCGCTGATCGTTCGACCCCACCATGGCCTTGGAACCGACCACCAGATCGGTGTCGGTTCGTTCCAGCAAAGCCAGCGCACGCGCGTAGAACTCGGTGTCGCACAGATCGATCTCATCGCAGATGACGAAATCCCCGCGGGCGGCCAGAATGCCGGTCTTCATGGCCAGACCATAGTTGGGCTGCCCGACCGAGAGCAAACGCACCTCGGGAAAATCCGCTTCAATCTCCTTGCCGATCTCGACCGTGCGATCGCGTGAACCGTTTTCGCACAGGACCAATTCGTAGGTGAAGCCGAAAGGACGCAGCTTCTCGCGCAGTTCCAACACAGAGCCGCGCAGAATCCCCTCTTCGTTGTACACGGGGATGACGATCGACACATGCGGCTTGGCGGCGGACGGGGATGGTTCGGTCATGGTGTCTTGCTCCCGGGGGCGGATTCGATGGTGGCCGCGACCTCGCGACCAGCCAGCAAAGAGTCTTCCATCGCATTGTACGTCCACGCGCCGTAGCGACCGCGCGAATAGATGGCGTGCGATTCGAGGAAGCGAAAAATGGCCGTGGTGGCCGCGACGTAGTGCTCGTCGAACACGACGTAGGCGTACTTGATTTCGCGTGCATCGGCAAATCGGATGTCACCAGGCGATTTGATGGCGCCCATCGCGGCCAAGCCTTGCGCGACATCCGCCACGGTGGAGTCGCTGACCGGCCCACGGTCAGCCAGTTCGACGTAGAAGGACGCGGCCCCGGCCGGCGCCATGCTGGCCACGGCGTTGCTGTAGATGCCGACGCGGTAGAACGGCAAGTACTTCTCGGGCGCGTAGATCCAGTGCCAATCTGCGGTAGGCGCCGAGCGCGTGGCGACGTTCAGGTAGCGCAAGGTGGTGCAGCGCAACCGGGAAGCGTGGGCGGCAATGTCGTCCGGCAGGTCAGAAATGCGCGCCAGCAGTTCAGGCAGCGGCAAGGTGTTCACCACCGCCTGATAAGGCACACGCCGGCCCGCCACCACCACCTCTCGTTTGCGGAGATCAAGCGATTCCACACTGCTGCGCAGATGGACCTCGCCCCCCTGGATGCGAGCGCCCAGGGCGCGCGTCAGCGTCTCGATCCCACCCTGCTTGGGATAGACAAAGCTGATGTTGTAGCCCATACGGCCGGCATCTGCCCCCACGGCGCCGGCCACCACCTGTTCGAGATTGGGCAAGGGAACAAAACGCGAACACCAATCCGCGGTGATGGTGCGCGGATGCACGCCCCACAGTCTCTCGTTGTAGGGGATCATGAAATGCCGGGAAATGCCGGCACCAAAATGGCGCAGGCAATACTCCTCGAAGTTGCGCGGTGGCGCGCCCGCCGGCTGCATCTTGGCCTCGATGACCCCGAGCAGACATTCCTTGATCACGTCAGGCGGCAGCCCATAGAGGTTCGCCTGAAACGGAAACAGGGTGGTCACGCCGTGCGAGAAGATGCGCGCACGCCGCTCGACCGCGGTCATCTCGCCGGGCAGGACGTCCGCCACCAACTGCTTGATGGCCGGATCGCGCAGGTGCAGCCAGTGCCCGGTTACGTCGAAGTGGAAACCGTCGCGCTCCTCGGTGACGGCCAGCCCGCCCAGCTTGGGCTCGCGCTCGAACAGGATCCAGGGACGGCGCAGGTGGATGGCTGCGGAGATCCCGGTGAGACCTCCACCGAGAATGGCAACTTTGCGCGGTTCTTCGCCCATGACTATTGGCGACCTGCCTATCACGGGTGTCGGAGAGTGTCGACCTCTGGCCACAGTTGAACACGCGCTCTGATATGGGAACCCTGAAAGGGTTCCCATGCCCCACGATGGTGCGCCGCCGGCGACGAGGGCGCGCGAAGCGCGGGGCGGGCGGGGTGGGCTGTCCGTCCCGAAGCCCCCGCAGGGGGAGCCGGCGGGCTCCCCACGCGACTAGTCATCAAATCACCGAACGCGTTGCTCCGGTCGCGGCCCGACGTCGTCCAGCAGCCCCGTCTCATGTCGGTGTTTGTCACACCTGCGCAAAGTCACTTTTTCCTTTCCCATTTTCGGCCGGTTGCGCATCATCATTGCGTTCCGCTTGGCGGGTCGCAACGAAGCGGCCCGTCGGAAGAAACGGAAACTATCCCTGCGGGAGGAATATCATGACTCGACTGTTTTACGGATCGACTGCACTGGTTAGCTTGTGCGCGATGACACTGGTTGTTGGCTGTGGCGGATCGAGCACCCCGCAGGTTACCTGCGACGGCGGTGCTTGTGGCGATGCCAGGCGAGACACGTCTGCGGCGAAACTCGACGTTGCGCCGCCCAAACTTGATACCGCCGCACTGGACACAGTGGCCCCCAATCTCGACACGGCCCCTACTCCGATTCCGGACGCCGGCACCGCCGATGTGCCACCCGCCAATCCAGATGTGCCACCCATCAATCCAGATGTTCCGCCCGCCAATCCAGACGTGCCCGCCAATCTCGATGTCGCGGGAGACACTATCGACGCCCCGGCGTCGAATCCCGACGTCCTGAAATTTGACGTGCCCCCGGCCAACCCGGACGTGCCTGCGGCGGATGTCCTTCTCGCTCCCGACGCGCCTCGCGACACTACGACGGCGGGTGACGCTGGCTTCGACGCGCCGACCGCCAACGCCGACGCGTCCCACGACGGGATAGCGATTCTCGCCGACGCTCCGAGGGACAGCGCCGATGGTAGCGCCGACGGGGTGGACGGACTGCTTGTGACCGACGCGTCCGACGGCGGAGCAGACACTCACGCAGACGGCGCAGCCGACACGGCAGGACCGGACGGACCGGCTGACGTCGCAGGGGCCGAGGCCTTCAATGGCGATGTCGGTGGTTGCTCGAGCGGCGATGCCTGCCATGCGTATTCCTTCCAGAGCGACAACCTGGATGGCGGCCTGCCGAGCGGCTTCGCCGCGGTGGCAGGGGGCGTGGCAAACGTTTGGAAAATGGAGGAGGATGGCACCAACAAGATCTTGGTGGGAACGGGCGTGAACACGCCCACGTATGTTGAGGTCGCCGATGTTGGCGGGACAGACCAGACCATCGACGTCAAGGTGCGACTCTCGGGCGCCCCGACCGGTGCAGCCTCGACCGACGGAGACCACACGGTTCGCATCTGCGGTCGCTTCGCCGCCACTACCCAGCAAGGATACTGTCTTTACGTCACGACCGTCGCGTCGGACGCTGGCTCGACCCGCGGGGCGGTGGCGATCTACAAGCGAAGCGACACTGTCAACTCAGTGGGTCCGTGGGTAGGCAATCTCGACATCATGGACGGGACATGGCACACGTACCGTCTGTCCATGAGCGGCGCCGGCCCCGTGGAGCTGAACGCGTATCTAGACAATGCCGCCGTGCCCGTCATTAGTCGGACCGACACCAGCAACACCCCGCCCTACCTCACAGCGGGTGGAGCGGCCATCGGCGTCCGCAACATCACTGCCGACATCGACGACGTACTTGTGACGACTCCGTAGTCACTCTCGATCTCGTTTCAGAAGGCTCGGCTGCGAAAGCGGCCGAGCCTTTTTCGTATGGAGAGCCGACTACGGCAGCTTGGACAAGCGGAAGGCGGTGTGGATGCGCTTCTGCGCCTGCGCCGCCTGGGCCGATGCCACCACGAGCGAAATGTTCAACTCAGACGAGCCCTGGGCGATGGCCACCACGTTGATGTCCTGCGAGGCCAGGGCCGAGAAGACCCGCGCTGCGATTCCGGGCATGCCGGCCATGCCCAGGCCGACCACGGCGATGGTGGTCATGCCGGTTTGCACCTGGATGCTGTCCACGTCGCGACGGGCGATCTCGTCGTGAAAGGCAAGATCCAGGTTCTCCTTGGCGGCCTTGGCTTCTTTCTCGGGAACCGTAAAGCAGATCGACTGCTCGGACGAGGCCTGGGTGATGAGCGACACCGACATCCCGTGTGCCGACAGGGTGGCGAAGGTGCGCGCGGCCACGCCGGGCACGCCCAGCAGTCCGCGGCCTGCCACGGTGATCAGGGCTTGGCCTGATACCGCAGACAGCGCCTTGACCGGGTGGCGGTCGGTGCTCTGCTGCGACGAAATCTCAGTTCCCGGCGCGGTCGGCTCGGCAAACGGGCGCACGTAGACCGGGATGGGCTTGCCCTGCACCGGAATCAGGGCGCGCGAATGCAACACCTTGGCGCCGTAGTAGGCCAGCTCGGCTGCCTCGCGCACGTGGAGCTGCGGGATCACGCGCGCATCGGGTACCACGCGCGGATCAGCGGTGAGCAACCCCGGCACGTCCTTCCACAGAGTAACCCGGCTGGCCTCAAGCGCACGGCCAAGCAGCGTGGCGGTCAGGTCCGAGCCGCCGCGGCCCAGGGTGACGAGCGCGGGCGCCTGCCCATGTTCCTTGTGCCAAGCACCAAGAAACCCAGGCACCACGGGCACCACGCCGCGAGACATGAGCGGCCGCAAACGAGCGCGCACGGCCGCATCGGTTCGCGCCAGGTGGGGCGCGGCGCCGCCAAACGGTCCGTCGGTGTGAATCACTTCCAGCGCGTCCACGACCTGGGACTTCACGCCCGCAGCGCGCAGCACGGCGCAAAAGATTTCCGCGCTCAAACGCTCGCCGCGTGACACGACCAGATCGCTCGTGCGCGCGGTCAACTCGCGCAGAGCTGAAAGTCCCCCGGCCAGCATCTCAAGCTCGGCCATCGATTCGTCGACCACCGCGGCCAGTTCGGCCTTGGCCCGCTGACCGAGGACCACTTCGCGCAAGACCACGCGATACTTTTCGCGCACGGCTTCGAGCGCCGTCGCCGTCTTTTCGCGATCGCCAGCGCGGGCATGGTCGGCCACGGCCAGCAACAAATCAGTGGCGCCTGCCGGTGCTGAGCAAACCACCGCCAGGGGAGCGCTGCACTTCTTAGAAATGCCAGCCGCGTGCTTGTACGCGGCGCCATCTGCGAGAGAGGCGCCACCAAACTTGTAGACCTCGGGGATCCGCGATTTTCGTGTCATGGGACCTGGGTTTTTACTACAGAGTCGGCCCGGGTGAGAGACCGATTTTTTCGCCACTTTGCGCCAGATGCAATCGTGAAAATCGGCCCGCGAAGATGCTAAGTTCCAGACATGCGTCCCTACCGTGCCCATTTTCGTTGCATTGCCGGTTGTCCTGGCGAGTACCAGCTTGACCAGGTCATCTACCGTTGCCCGACCTGTGGCAACTTGCTAGAGGTCGTTCACGACCTGGAGGCCCTCCGCCAGCGCAGCGCCGCCGAATGGAAGAAGCTGTTCGAGGACCGCTACATGCGCACCGATTGGCCGCACGGCTCGGGCGTGTGGGGCAAGCGCGAGTGGGTTCACCCGCATATCCGCAACGAAAACGTCGTGTCGATGTACGAGGGTGGCAGCAACCTGTTCTGGGCCCAGCGCTACGGCGCCAAGCTGGGCGTCGAGGATCTGTGGGTCAAGCTGTGCGGCAACTCGCACACCGGATCGTTCAAAGATCTGGGCATGACGGTGCTTCTGTCAGCGGTCAAACAAATGATCGCCGACGGGAAACCCATATCGGCGGTGGCTTGCGCGTCGACCGGCGACACCTCGGCGGCGCTCGCTGCCTACGCCGCAGCCGCTGGAATTCGCGCCATGGTCATTTTGCCCCGGGGCAAGATCTCCACCGCCCAACTGGTGCAGCCGCTTGCCAATGGCGCCACTGTGCTGGCCCTGGAAGGCAACTTCGACGATTGCATGAAGGTCGTGCAACGCTTGGCCAACGAGGAAGGCGTGTACCTGGCCAACAGCATGAATTCGCTGCGTGTCGAGGGACAGAAGACCGTGGGCATCGAAATCGTGCAGCAGTTCGACTGGCGCGTGCCCGACTGGATCATCATTCCCGGGGGCAACCTGGGCAACGTCAGCGCGCTCGGCGCCGGGTTCAAGATGATGCGCGATCTCGGCCTCATCGACCGTTTCCCGCGCATCTGCGTGGCCCAAGTGCAGGCCGCCAACCCGCTCTATCTCGCCTACAAGAAGGGCTACGATAAATTCGAGCCCATGGTGCCGCAAACCACCCTGGCCTCGGCCATCCAGATCGGCAACCCGGTCAGTGTACAAAAGGCCATCCGCACCCTGCAGGAATTCGACGGCGTGGTGGAACAGGCGAACGAGACCGAGCTGTCCGACGCGGTCGCGCGCGCCGATGCCACCGGCATGTTCTGCTGTCCGCACACCGGAGTGGCGCTGGGCGCCCTCGAAAAACTGGTGGCCGCCGGCACCATCAAGAAATCGGATACCGTGGTGGTTGTCAGCACCGCCAACGGCCTGAAATTCACCGACTTCAAGGTCGGCTATCACGAGGGCAAGTTGCCCGGCGTTCCTGTGTGCCAGTACTCGAACAAGCCGGTCGAAGTGCCCAACGACTACGGCAAGGTGCGCGACGCCGTTCGGCGCTTGTTGGGGGCCTGACGGCCCAGAGAACAGGGGCGGCGATCGGGACGCCCGCGCCGCCGCCACAACAGCAGGCAGACCCCAAGCACCGCGAAAGGCAGCCTGGACGCGCCGCGGAAGGGGTGCCCCAGATCGCAGCTACAGCATTTGCGTCCCAGCCGCATCGTGCTGCCCGCGTCGGACGGGTAAAAATCGTCGCCGGCATCGGATCTGGCGTCGCCGAACGGAAAGGAGTCGCGGGCACCATCGGTGCGGCTGATGAAGTCGGCTCCACGATCCGGGCTGCTGCTGGGCTGGTGGCTGCGCCTGGTGTTGCACTTCGTGTGCAAGCTGTTCTCGGGCTTTGTACTTGAAGTGCAATCTCAGACGCGCCGTCAGTAGCCTTGTGACGAGAATCCACAGTTTCTTGGGGCGAGTTGCGCTGGCACAAGGCTTGCTGAGATGCCTGGGCGGCGGGGCATGGCCTACGGCCGCAAGTGACCCCGCCTGTGATACCCTCGTGGTGCCAACTTCCTACGACAACGAAAACAGACTTGGAGAATTGAAATGTCAGCACCGTGGCGGCGCGCTCTTGGCTTGATGATGGTTTCAGCATCGCTGGTGGTCGGCTGCAGCGGGGCAAATAGGATAGATGTGGGTGGTGCGTGCGTACTCAACAGCGATTGCAACCAGGGCTTGGTGTGCACCTGGGGCAAATGCCACGTCGCCTGTCACGCATCGGCCGACTGCCAGCCGGGCCAAAGCTGCATCACCGTCAGCGCTCAGTCGACGATGTGTGAGTCGCCTACCGCTTGCGTCTACAACAGCGACTGCCCGACGGGGCTCATGTGCGCCGTGGATCAGCAATGCCGCACGCAGTGCCAGACGAATGTCGATTGCACCTCTGGGCAAATCTGCACGAGCACCAAAACCTGCGCCGAGCTGAGCCAGGTGGATTCAAACAACAATCTCCTCTTGCCCGACGGCGGAGTCACTGGCTCAGGTGGTGTTTCTGGCGCCGGCGGCGCTGGCGGCAGTGGTGGTGCTCAGGCAGAGGTGCCGGACGCCCGTGGCGCTCAGCCGGATGTTTACATGGGCGGCACGGGCGGCGGCAAGAGCGGCAGCGGTGGCACCAGCGGCAATGGGGGCGCCTGGAGCGGGACGGCACCAAGCTGTAGCGGGCTGGCCACGACTTGCGGACCATTGGGGACCGATGACTGCTGCCAGAGCTTGCTGGTCTCCGGCGGAACATTCGACCGGAGCTACGACGGCGTGGATTTCACGGATCCAAACTACCCGGCGACGGTGGATGACTTCTACCTCGACAAGTACGAGATCACGGTGGGCCGGTTCCGACAGTTCGTGAACGCGGGCATGGGAACGCAGGCCAGCCTGCCAGCGGCTAGCACGGGCGCGCATCCGGGGATCACGAGTTCTGGCTGGGACTCGAAGTGGAACACGAATTTGTCCGCGACCACGGACAGCCTGAAGAGCGCTCTGAAGTGCTATGCGGGCTATCAGACCTGGACGGACACGGCGGGTAGCAACGAGAGCCAGCCGATGAACTGCCTGGACTGGTACACGGCGTTCGCCTTCTGCGCGTGGGACGGTGGCCGGCTGCCGACGGAGGCGGAGGGGAACTACGCGGCCAGTGGGGGAAGCGAGCAGCGGTACTATCCGTGGTCGATCTCGGCAACCTCGACAACAATCGACGACAGTTACGCGGTTTACTGCGGCGGCTCGTGTAGTGGCACGCAGAACGTCGGTTCAAAATCTCCGAAAGGCGACGGGAAGTGGGGCCAGGCCGACCTGGCCGGGAACGTTTGGGAATGGAATTTGGACTGGCAGGCAAGTTCGTATCCAATGCCATGCAGTAATTGTGCTGAGTTGACAACCGCCTCCTCCTCCCGGGTGGTCCGGGGCGGCAACTACAGCTTCGACGCCTCTGCCCTCCGGTCGGCCTACCGCAACAAGTCCGTCAACCTCCCCGGGCACCACGACGTCGGCGTTGGAGCGCGTTGCGCCAGGACCGGTCCATGAGCATGTCACAATGTTCGCATACAAGATGACCGCCGCAACCCTTGACTCTTGAACCCTTGACTCATCCACTCTGCTTCCCCTGCGAGTAACGTTGTCGCGGTCGTTTTGGGTAAGGACGAAGAAGATTGGTGGCTATCGCGCCGCCCGTCGCATCCACCGCCACCATAGGTAGAACCTGGCGCCAGAGCAGACTGTCGTAGGCCGCGACCGGGAAGAGACCTTCGTCAAGATGGACGAAGTCGCCAGGGTCAAGGAACGACCAGCCGGCCGAGGAGTGCCGAGCAAGCCGCTTCGTCGAGCGCTATCGCGAGGTCGCGGGGGCGGTGGACGAGGGCCTCACCTACGTGCGCGAGGCTCTGGAATCCGGCGAGACCACCAACCTGGTCGAGGTCGTGCAAAAAACTAGTTGCCGCCGGCACCATCAAGAAATCGCAAACCGTGGTGGTGGTCAGCACCGCCAACGGCCTGAAATTCACCGACTTCAAGGTCGGCTATCACGAGGGCAAGTTGCCCGGCGTTCCTGTGTGCCAGTACTCGAACAAGCCGGTCGAAGTGCCCAACGACTACGGCAAGGTGCGCGACGCCGTTCGGCGCTTGTTGGGGGCCTGACGGCGCGGCCCTTAGTCTCGCGGGCGATGGCTACGCCCACGCGCTCGGCCTGCTCCTGTTCCTCTATTCCCCCCTGTGAGTCTTCCTTGAGTGACCGGCCTTGCGCCGGATCGCCCTGAGCACGAAGGCGCCGAGTAGCAGCAGGGGCCAGGCCGCAGTCCACTGCCGGGCGATTTCGTTCCGGCCGGCCGAGCACGAACAGCCGGAAGACGCGGCATTCTTCGTGACCGTCGATCCACCGGCGCCGCTGCCGCCTGCACCACCCGCGCCGCCCGACTCAGTCGACGCTCCTCCCGCAGAGCCCCCGGAAATCCCTCCCGAGTCGCCCGTCGAGCCCGGGTTGCCACCGGCTCCAGAGGAAACGCCGCCACCTCCACCGGAGGTGCTTGGCGTGGTTGTGCTTCCGCCAACCGAACCGCCGGCGCTTCCCGAACGACCACCGGTCCCCGAGCCGCCAGTTGCGCTCCCGGTGCTTCCCCCCGTCCCGCCGCCGCCCGTGGTTCCCCCGCTGCCCGGCGCGCCGCCCGTGCCACCTACTGGGCCCGCGCCCACGACGAAGGGATCGTTGGCGGGATCCCATTTTCCGCCGCCCGCGAGCACCGCGTAGAGGGCGTAGTGGGTCATGGTCTCGAAAATCGTGAATTCGTTCTCCTGGATGTCTCCGCGGCTATCGGCGTACCTGCGCTCGATGGGCAGGGTCGCGATGGCGGGGAACGTGGTGTTGACAGTGCCTCCACTCGCGCCGAACACCAGAATTCCCGGTACGGGCTTCATCCACGTCGCCTGACTGTTGGTGTACCAGCTCTGTCGATCGTGAGGATCGGTGACGCTGTGAAAGCCGAGACCGGTCACGTAGCTGATCCCGATGGGATTGACGCCCAGGACGTAGTTCAGCAAGCTGGCAGCGGCATCCAGATAGCTCTGGTCCTGTGAAAAGCGCCAGTACAAGAGGGACGCGGCGGCAAAGATCCCCTGCTGCACGTTGTGGCCCCAGCCGCCGCTGCTGGTGCCGACCGGATAGGCGTGGGCCTTGAGCTGGGCGAGGTTCGCGTCGGCGGCCGCTTTGATGGCGGCGGTGAATCGCGCCACCACCGCCGGATCGGTTGGCCGCGTCTTTTCGACCATGTAGGAAACGATGTAGCCGGGATTGTCGAAAGCGGCGTTGTTCAGCGAATATCCCGGCACCGCGAACGCATTGTTCTTGTAGTTGTCGACGGCGCTCGCGAGCGCTTGTACCTGGGTATGGGCGGCTGCATCGCCGTCGTACAGGTATTTCTGAATGTAGTAGTACAGCTTCTCCGGATTCGCCCAGGTCTTGGTGCTGATGTAGTCGAAGGCGAGTTGGGCCTCCTGCGCCAGCTTGTCGGCGCGTGCTGCATTGTACGGCTTGAGCAGCCGTGCGAGGTGCAAGAACAGCCCCGCCGCCACCGCCGGGCCATTGTTGGCGGGCGCCATGGTCCCGTACTTCTTCTTGTCCGCGGTGTCGTAGGGCGCGCCGTCCGAATACCCGGAGCAGTTGGTGCCATAGTAGATGCTGCCGTCGCTCTTCTGAAGCTTCTCCCATATCAGCGTTCCCCATTCCGCCTCGTCGATGATGTCGGGGACGCCGTTGCCCTGTCCCACGATGTTGTACTTGTCGTCGAACTTGTCCGGGATGTCGAACTGGCCATCGCTGAACATCTCGGGGAAGGCCTCGTAGACCATCAGATTCACGACCGGGTTTGCGATGTGATACACCCGGCGATCCGTATCGCCGGCATCGTGGTAGCCACCGACGACGAACAGGGTCGGCTCCGTGCCGGTGGGAGCGGTGATGGTTTCGGTATTGGGAGAGTTCGTATCGTAGATGGTGGTATGGCACGGGTTCGTCCGGATGTCCCACCCGTAGGGGGAATGGATCGGACATCCGCAGCGCTGGTAGTACTGGCCGCGCATAACTGTGTAGGCGAGCCGCCGCGAGAAGTCCCCGCCGACACCGAAGGGATAGGACGCGCCGTAGCCCTTCACCGAAACCCGGTAGGGACCGCCCTGCGGAACCGCGGAGAGATCGATGCTGTAGACGAAGTCGCCGGAGTTGGTGTCCGCCCCGACATTCGTCAACGTCCCCGTCGCCACCACCTTGTTGGTGAGGGTCTCGAACACCTCGTAGGTCGGCAGCCCGCCGCTGATCTGCTGAGTCCCGCCGTCGCCAAGCCAAATCGCGAAGAGGGCGTAGTTGCTCTTGACCAGCGCGCTGTAGGCGGCCTGGTTGGTCTTGATCGAGGTGCACAGGGTCTTGTGGTCGTCGAAAGCCAGCGTCGCGTTCCCGTACGGCGTCTTGATGTCGTAGCTGGTGCCGCTGACCAGGGCCGGTACTGTGAGGTAGACGTGATGGTCGGCAGTCTTCGCCACCTGCATCATGTACCTGTTCACCGCGTTTGCGGGCTGGCCGCCCACCGTCCACTGCGAGACGTTCGACGTGTCCACCTCGGTCGCGTTGACCGTGGTGCTGGTGAAGTAGACGTCGATGACCGTGTTCGAAGCGGTGCGGACCTCTTTCAGCGTCAGAGCCGCCTCGGCGGTCAGCGGGCAGCAAAACACAGCGGCGGCAAGCAACAATCGTCTCATGCTGCACTCTCCTTGGCGGGCGGTTCTGAAGGGTCCAGTCAATACTAGATAACGTCAGGAACCTGCAAGAACCTTCAATGAATGATCATCCTCCGCCACCGCAGAGCCCACCACCTCCATCGCCGCATCATCGAGGTGGTGCAGCCATCGCCACCAACAAGTCGGCCAGCCCCAGCACCTCCACGCCGCTTTCGAATTTCCTGGCCGGTGAGTTGGGCACCACGATGACTCGTCTGATTCCTTTCGGGAGATAGGATTTGGCCGCCACGAGCGCGGCTGCGTCCCGCTCCGATGGATGGGTGGTGGACTTGGCTTCGATGGCCCAAAGAACGTCTCCGAGGCGCACGATGAAGTCCACCTCCAGCCCACCACGTGTGCGGAAGCTGTGCAAGGCGATTTCCCTATCAAGAGCCGCCGCCGTGGCCACCAATTGGCTGACCACCAGGTGCTCGAATAGGTTGCCGACCCGATCGCCAGAGGCCGCAAAACCGCCCAAGATGCCGTTCAGGACGCCAGGATCGAAGAAATAGAACCGCGGGTGTTTCACCAGGTCGGCACCTTTCGCGTCCGGGAATGGCTCCAGCCGATGCACCAGCAGGGTGTCTTCCAGCGCCTCGAAATAGCGAAGCGTGCTGGTGCGGGAAACTCGCGATTTCTGCGCCAACTTGGAGAAATCCAGCGACTGCCCAGACGAGGAGGCCGCCACGTGCAGGAATCGAGAAAACCCTTCCAAATTGCGGGACAAGGCCTCGGCCTGAACCTCCTCTTTCAGGTAGGATCCTGCGTAGCTCGACAGCAGCTTCTCCGCGGTCGCCCTATCCCGCTCCAAGTACGGTTCCGGCAAGGTTCCGAGCTCCATCGCGCGGCGCGGATCGAACCCAGCCCCGATTTCGGCGCAGGCCAACGGGCCCAAGCGATAGGTCAGCACCCGCCCGGGCAACAGGTTGGCCTGGCCCCGCCGCAGCTTGCGTGCGCTTGAGCCGCTCAGAAAGAACTTCAGCGATCGTCCGGCCCGTTTGGCCTCGTCCACCAGCGCCTGCACCGTGTTCAGCAGGCTCGGCAAGCGCTGGATTTCGTCGATGAACACGGTGGCATACTTCCGCGCGGACAGACGCTGTGACAGCTCGCCTGGATTCGCGGCGAAGGCAAGAAACTCCGATTCGTCGGCCAAGTTGATGACCAAGTCGGGTTTCAGCTCCAAGATGAGAGTCGACTTCCCCGTCTGCCGCGGGCCCAAGAGCAGCACGCTTTTCGATGTCGCCTTCAGCCGACGTCCAAGCAATCTGTCCAGCATGTGGACATTTTTACATACAAATTATCCTAATCATCGCAAAAAGCTCAGGACCAGCCCAGGTTGCCCTCCGGACCAAGACGACCTCCGTGGGCTTCGCGGACAAAAGCAAAGTGGCGTTTGAACGGACTATGCGTGAGGTCCCTGCCTGTCGAAGACTATCTCTTTTTCGGAACCCTCTGTCCGGCGAAAAAGGCCTTGCGCAGGTCGTTGGTCTCTTTCGCGTCGACATAGCGGAAGCCGCCCGGGATCTTGAAGCTCTGCCCATCATCGAAGTCCAGGACCACGTCTACCGGTCCCTTTTCCGAGCTGGGGGTGACAACATTGATTGTGTCTTTGGAGACGATCACCACCTGCTCGGCCACATGACTTCCGAATGCAACCCGGACTCCGGTTTTGCCTGGCTGCACACCAGCCACCAAGATGTTGACTTGATCACCACCTCCTGTGATGCCTTCGTCGGGCTCCACCCGGTCGACGCGCAGCCTGGATTCCTCACAGGCTGTCAGTGCACCTATAGTCATAACAGCCAACATCGCCAAGACGCGTTTCATGGGTACACCCCCGATTGTTTTTGATGCTTGTGGGTCGGGATATGTTTCACGACTTCACTTGGTCGGGATGCTCACCATGGCGCGCAGGCGTGTGTCGCGCGAGGAGCTGGCGGCGCGGAGCTCGTAGGTGCCGGGGTCGGTGCGCCAGGCGTCGCGGGCGGGCAGCTTGGGATCGAAGGTGGCGAAGGCGCGCACGGGAAGCTTGAGGGTGACTTCGCGTTCTTCGCCTGGGGCCAGGTCGACTTTGGTGAAGGCACGCAGCTCTTGCTCGGGGCGTACGACCGTCAAGGCGGTGGCGTGAACGTAGACTTGCACAATTTCGGCGCCCCGGCGGGTGCCGGTGTTTTTCACTGTGAGGCGAATGCTCACGCCCAGCTTGGGATCCCAGGCAGTGACGGCCAGGTCGCGGTAGGCGAAGGTGGTGTAGGAAAGGCCGAAGCCAAAGGGAAACAGCGGTTCGATCTTGCGCGTGTCGTACCAGCGGTAGCCGACCAGGAGGCCTTCCTGGTAGGCGACTTTGCCGTTCGTGCCGGGGAAGTTGCCGAAGGCGGGTTCGTCTTCCAGGCGCTTGGGGAAGGTGACAGGCAGCTTGCCCGAGGGGCTCACGTCGCCGAAGAGCACGTCGGTGAAGGCGGTGCCGGCTTCTTGGCCGGGGAACCAGCCGTGCAACACGGCGCGGACTTTGTCGAGCCAGGGCATGGCCACGGCGGCGCCCGTGGTGGTGATGACCACGATGTTGGGATTGGCGGCCGCGGCGGCGCGCACGATTTCGTCTTGCCGGCCGGGCAGCGCCAGCGAGGTGCGGTCGGCGCCCTCGGTTTCGTGGTCCATGCCATCGCCCACGGCAGCGATGACGATGTCCGCGCCGCGGGCCACCTCGGCCACCCGGCGCATGGGATCCTTTTCCGTCCGCTGCCACAGAAGCTCGACCGAGGCGCCGAGGATGCCTTCGAAGTATTCCACGCGCAGGTCGTAGGACTTGCCGGCCACCAATTCCATCTCAGTGATCTTGAGCGTGGGCGCGTGGTCGCCCCAGTCGTCCACCAACAGCTTGTTGTCAACATACAGGCGCGAACCATCATCCGAGCGCAGCGCGAGCGCGTACAGGCCGGACTTGGGCGGCGTCAGCTTGCCTGTCCAGCGCACGGAGAAGCGGTCCTCGGGCAGGCCGGGCGCCGGGGCGGCCAGCTCCCAGTGGAAATTAACGGTCGCATCCACGCGCACGAGCTTGGGCTCGCCCTTGCGCTCGGTGCCCACGAAGTATTCGCCCAGCAGCCCCTGCCCTGTGTGTCCCGCGGGCGGCGTGAGCACTGACGCGGGGATCGGTTCGAGACCGTCCGGAGTGATCTCGCCGGGCGCGAAGTCGATGCGCACCTTGCTGCCCAGGGCTTCGCGAAGCGCATCCACCAGCGAGACCTTGTGGGTGGCCGTGACGTGGGCGCTGCCGCCGCCGCCGTCCACCAGCCCCCCGCGCGGCCCCACCACAGCGATCCGCTTGATCTTGGTGCGATCAAGCGGAAGAGTGTGGTTGTCGTTCTTCAGCAGCACGAAGCCGGCGCGCGCGGTCTCGCGGTTGAGGGCGCGGTGTTCGAGGGTGTCGGTGGCCTCGGGCCTCTCGCTGGCGTCCTCGTCCAGGTGCAAGGCGGCGATGGCGCGCAACTGGCGCCGGACCCGTTCGTCAAGAAGCGCGAGGGTGATCTCCTTCTTTTCCAGAGCGGCGCGAATCGAGGCGGGCGAATACTGTTCGCCTTTCGGCATGTCGAGGTCGAGGCCGGCGAGCATGGCCGAGGCCACGCTGTGGGCCGCGCCCCAGTCGGACATGACCAGGCCGCGGAAGCCCCAGTCTTGCCGAAGCGTTTGATCGAGCAAGCCCGGATGCTCGCAGGCGTAGACGCCGTTCAGTCGATTGTAAGAACACATCACGGCCCATACCCCAGCTTCCTTCACCGCCGCCTCGAACGCGGGCAAGTAGATCTCGTGCAGGGCGCGCGCGTCGATCTCGGCGTTGATGGTGCCGCGCTCGGTTTCTTGGTTGTTGGCCGCGAAGTGCTTGACGGTGGCCACCACGCCTTGGCTCTGTACGCCCTTGATGTAGGCCACGGCCATGCGGCTGGCCAGCTCGGGATCCTCGCCGAAGTACTCGAAGTTGCGACCGCACAGCGCTGTGCGCGCGATGTTCACGCCAGGCCCAAGAATGACGTTCTTGCCGTGGCCCTTGGTCTCGCGGGCGATGGCCACGCCCACGCGCTCGGCCAGCGCAGGATCGAATGTCGCGGCCAAGAGAGCGCCGGCGGCAAACGCGGTGGCATGGCCCGCGCGCACGCCCACGGGCCCGTCGGTCATGCGCAAGGACGGAATGTGCAGCCGGGGCACACCGACGGTGTCGAAGCCGGTGCCGGCGAGTAAAGCGATCTTCTCGTCGAGGGTCATGGCGGACAGCCAGGCCTCGGCCTGCCGATCCGCCGGGGACGTGCACACGGGCGGCTCGCGGGGCGCAGCCGGCGCCGCGGTTGCGGAGGCCACGGCGGGTGCGCCGCGATCCACGGGCGCACGGGCCGCGCAGCCAAGCGACAAGGCCGCAAGTGCGATCAGGGCGTGACGACCTACGCCAGGTGTTGACTTGAAAGAGAACCGGACATCCACGACCATGCTTCGATCTCCTTTGGGCGCGTACGACGCAGCAGCGTAACCCAAGGCCCGCGGCCCCGGAGAAATTTCAACCCTTCCCCTCCCCCTCACTCTACCTGGAGATTCCCTTCCATCGCTTGCATATACGATTCGAGCAGGGCCGAACGAAGATCGTTCAAAGGCCGCGCCGAAAACGGTGCCAGCGCGGCGAATGTTCTGCGAGCCCCGGCGACACTACCCGTCATGAGCTGCGCGACCACAGTTCCGTCTCGTAGCTCATCGACCGGTATCCAACTGTGTTTCTGAACGGCAGCGGACAGCAAGAGCGGCGCGGCTGCGACTACCTGCCGGAAATCCCAGCTGTGAACCCCATGCCGGAAGTCCACGGCGGCGCGCACTTCGGCGGGTGCCTGGAATCGATCGAGGTAGCGGTATATCGGTGTGTAGAACTCTTCGTCGACGTAGCCCTGGGTGCCGCCGTATCGATCAGCTTCCTTGTCGTTCATCCGCTGGAGCCAAATCCGCCAGTCTCCAGGCGGCCGATTGCCCTCGATCTCGCATTCCCAGAATCGCTGGCGCATGAGAACCACGGTTTGCTTGTCATTGTGATCGGGCGGGTCGACCGCAATGCCTTCGCGTGACGCTCGCAGGAGCGCGCCAAGCGCCAAATCGGACATTCGCGGTATTCCGGAAGCCGGCGCCAGGGTGAAGTGTGCCGGTCCGATGCGCCGCTGGATGAAGGGAGCCGTCAGGTCGAAGCGCTGTTGGCCAAGACCAATGAAGCCGTCGGCTTGGTGGCCCAGGTAGCACGCCTTGTCCGTGCCCAAGTCGAGGTGGGGAAAGAAATCCGAATTCACCTGCGCGAAATGGCTGGCCAGCGGGCCAAGCGTGACTTCATTTCCGATTCGGGTTGCTTCCATGGCCTCGCCGGTGAAGGGGATCTGGTGGCAAAGATCGCTGGCGATATCAGGTAGTTGAAAGACGCTCCAATCCGGCGGCGAAATCGCGCTGGCGTTGGTTGCTATCACCAGAACATCCTTCGGCGCGACCATGAAGAGTTCGTAGTGCGCGAACGTTCGGTGCAGGGCCGCCAGAACGGTCAGCACCAACCGATCATCCATCGCGTAGATGTGGATCCACTGGGCGAATACGCCATCGGGCCCAAGATACTGGGTGATGCGGTCGTAGAACTCGATGGTGAAAAGCCCAGCCACTCCGCTGACCCACGGCTGGGACGGCTCGGAGAAGATGAAGTCGTACTTGCGACCGGCGGCCGCGAAGTAGCTCTTGGCGTCGTCCACCACGAAGTGGGATCGCGGATCGTCGAAATCCCTTCGATTGGACGGGTAGAACGCTCGCGATCCGCGGATCATTTCTGGTTCGATCTCGATCGTATAGAGGTCGGCCAGCTTCGGACTTCCCAGCAGTAGGTGGCTCGACATGCCCGTGCCCTGGCCGATCACCGCGCCTGTCTTCGCTTCCGGCTTATGTGCGAGCGTGATGAGGGCCAACAACGCCTGCGTGGAAGCGTCTCCCTCAAGTGGTCGCTTGATCGTTTGCCCGTCACACGGCTCGAGCCAATAGCGCTGTAAGGCTCCGTCGGATTTGCCGTTGGTGGCGATGAGAATGCTGTCGCTGGGAATCGACCGCTCTGCAGAGACGGTAGCGGTGCGGCCGTCTTTGTAGAAAAGCACTTCACGCATGCCCGGCGGCGGTAGGAAGCCCTCTCGATAGACGCCGGAGAGCAGGAGGCGACGGTCGAATCTGGGGCTCAAGACGACCAGCGCCAGCACGAGCACGGCGCCGCCCGACGCAAACCAGGCCAGCCGTCGCGTTTGCGGCGCCGTACGCGTGAGGAGGAGCAGCATCACCACGCCGATTGCCATGTCCAGCAACGCGCCCGAGGCGAGCAGCCCCTTGAGCCCCAGGGCTGGCAAGAGTACGAGCGCTGCGACGCCCGCGCCCACGATCGAACCGACGGTGTTGACACTGTAGACTTGGCCGATCGCCATCTCTCCGACGCCGCCCCGAACCAGGATGCGTGTGATGAGGGGCAGGGTGATACCCGCGCAGAAGGTTGCGGGAAGCATGACCGCCAGGCAGATCGCGTAGCGACATACGCCGAATGCGACGTAGCCTTGCGCAGTCTTGGCGAACGTCTCAAAAAGCGTGGCGGTCCATTCGAACGACAAGAAGTAGAAGGGCAGTGTCGCTAGCGCAAGAAAGCCCATGGCCCACTGGACGATGCCGAGCGCACGCAGCGGATCCACAAAACGATCAATTCGCGAACGTACCCAGAAAGAACCGAGCGCAAGCCCAAGAATGAATGCCGAGAGCATGAGATCGAAGGCATGGCTGGCGCTGGACAGAACCAACGAAAGCATTCGAGTCCAGGCAATCTCATACATGAATGAGGTGACCGCGGTGCCGAAGCTTACCCAGAGCAGCAGCCGATGCGCCGCCGGGAGGGGCATCGCGACCGAAGCGTCGGCAGGGGTCAGGGGAACCGGGTTCGCCGGTGCCAACAGCGGCAATCGGTACCTCTGCCGGGCCACCAGCGCTCCCAGCGCAACCAGGAGATTGGCTATCGCCGCCGCGAAAATCGTACCCGGCAAGCCGGCCACCCCGATCAGGTAGAAGCCGGCGACCAGGACGCCGACTGCGGCGCCGAAGCTGTTGGCGAAGTAGAGGAGCGCAAGGATGCGACCGGTCCGGCCGTGGATTCGACGAAGCGTCCCGGCGGACATCAAGGGGAAGGTGGCCCCGAGCAGGATCGACTGCGGCAGAATGAGCAGCCCAGCGAGTCCCCACTTGGCGAGGGTCAGCGACACCGAGCCTGGAACGTTGGGAAAGACCGAAAGATACGCCCAGTTGGTAGCGGCCACGTACACGGGATGGAAGACCATGCCCAGAAGGCCGATCGATGCCTCGACGACCGCATAGGCGAGAAGCGGGTCGCGGATCCTTGCGCTTCGTCGGCCAACCAGCCAGGAGCCGATCGCCATTCCTCCGAGAAAGATGACAAGTACGATCGCTTGCGCATAGGCGGTGTGCCCTACGAAGAGGCCGAGGTAGCGTGCCCAGACGGATTCGTAGAACAGCCCTGCGGCGCCGGACAAGACGAAAAGCAGAGCCAACAAAGTGAGCATGGGTGTCCTAGCCGTAGAAAGGTCAGGGTCCGCATTTTTACCACAACCGCTTGTCCCCTGCGGGAGACGAACCCTACACGCAGGCGCCAACGGGAGGTCGAAGCCAGGTTGCAGTCGCAGCCCGTGTGTCCCAGCCGCGCCGAGCTGCCGGCGTCCGGGGCGCGCGAATCAACGCCGCCGGCGCCGCCACAGGAACGCGGCGCCGAGCAAGGCGAGGGAAAGTCCAGGCGAGCCTTTCGCCGCCTGCCCCAGATCACAGCTACAACTCTTGTGGCCGAGCCGAAACAGTGGGCCGGCGTCGGACGGGGAGGAATCGTCGCTGCCATCCAAGCGGGCGTCGTCGAGCCCGCGGGAAGCCCTTGCGCCATCGGCGCGGCTGGCGTCGGTTGCGATCAGATCACTTCCGCCATCGAGGCTGCTGCTGGCATCCACCGTGCCGCTGCCTCCATCATTGCCGCCGCTGCCGCTCGCGCCACCTGTGCCCCCTGTGCCCGCATCGGCCGTGGCGCCGCCTGCGCCGCTGCCGCCAACCCCGGTCGCACCGCCGCTGCCGCCCGCGCCGGTGGAAATCATGCCAGCCACCGAACCGCCCGGGCTGCTCGATCCACCTGCGCCACCTGCGCCGCCCGCGCCGCCTGAGCCCGTTGCCCCGCCCAGGCTGCTGCCGCCCAGACCGCCCGTGCCTCCCGCGCCCGCCCCAGCAAAACCACCTGCGCCGCCCCGTCCAGTCGCGCCCCCTGTCGCGCCGCCGCCGCCACCACCGCTGCCGCCGGCACTGCCGCCGCTGCCGCAAGTTTCGGGATCGGGGGCGTAGCACACACCGTTGCCATCGCACACCTGACAAGAACCGCAGATGGCTCCAGGTCGCGGATAGTCGCAATCGCCCGCGCCGTTGCAGGTCGATCGACAAAGACCGTGGCCAAAGCCACATTCGGCCTGCGGGTCGCTGCCCGCCGCATAGGGGTCGCATTTGCCAATGCGATTGGCCTGGTTGCACGACACGCATTTGCCGTCGCATGCACTCTCGCAGCACACGCCATCCGCGCAGAAGCCCGCGGCGCAGGCGCTCGCACTCGAACAGGCGGTGCCGTTCTTCGGTTTGCAACCGCCGCTGCCGTCGCAGGCCTGCCCGGGGCAGCTTCCCGGAACTTCGGTGCCCGCCGTCGCCGGGGTGCAGGTGCCCTCGTGGCCGGCCACGGCGCAAGACTGACAGGTTCCCGAACAAGACGCGACGGCGCAGCACACACCCTGCACACAGAAGCCCGACGCGCACGCCGATGCGGTTGCGCCGGTACACCCCTCGCCGTTTCCAAGATTGGTCACCTTGTATTCCCAGGTCTGGCTTTGGACCGATCCGTCGCTCGGACCGGCACCGAACAGCACCATGACGCCGCGCTGGCTGTCGAAGGCCAGGGTCGCCCAGGTGACCGCGACAGGCCCGGTAGAAGTATCGCGCATGAACCAGGTTGGACCCTTGGTATCGAGCTCCCAGGTCTTCATGGCTATCGCGGCGCCCGTCGCATCCACCGCCACCATGGGCAGAACCTGGCGCCGGCGCAGATTGTCGTAGGCCACGACCGGGAAGGGACCTTCGTTAAGATGGACGAAGTCGCCAGTGTCACGGAACGACCAGCCGGCCGAGATGGGATCCCATTCCCAGTAGACGCTGTTGCTGGTCGTGCCCTGCCATTCGCTTTGGCCCCAGAAGAGAAACATCTTCTGGCGGCCCTCGTCGAAAGTCAGCAACGGGTTTGGGTTCCACGACCCGATGGCACCCGGTGTGACCGAGCCTGGCGTGGGCGTGCGGTTGGTCCAGCTTGTGGTCGCGCCATCCCATTCCCAGACAGCAGGGTCGCCCAAAACGCTGAAGAGCAGCAGCTTGGCCCGTCCAGTGTCGGTGACAAGGCCGGGCCGTTCCAGACACCCGGGGCTCGACTCGGGGAAAAGCTGGGTCCACTTGCGCGTGGCCGTCTGCCATTCCCAGGTGTCACAGAGGTTCTCGTATGAGGTGTAGCCACCCGTGGGGTTGCCGAGGCCGCCGAAAACGATGAGTGACTTGCGCACCGGATCATAGGCCATCGCCGTACTCGTGCGGCCCGGCGGGCGCCCATCAGCCTGGACCTGGGACCAGGAGAGTCCGTCCCACTCCCACAGATCGTCTAGAAGCGAAGCATCCGCGCCTTCGCCGCCAAAAACGTACGTCTTGCCGGTGGCAGGACAGAAGGCGATGGCGTTGCCTGTGCGCTGGCTGGGCGCGTTCTGCGCCGTGGAACGATTGGTGAATGTTGCCGCGGCAGGATCCAATTCCCACAGCTCGGCCGAGGCCGGCGTCCAGTATTGCAGGGACGGCACGCTGGGATCGGCATAGGCTTGAAAGAAGGTGATGCCCGCCACCAGATCAAGGCGGTTCTGGCCAGGGTTGGTCACGAGCGAGGCGTACATGCGCCCAGCGGGCAGAGCGCCTTCGCTACCGGTCAGGCGCGCGGTCCACGCGCCCGTGGTCGGATCCCAATCCCAGACGTCGGCCAGCGCGACGTGGGTTTGCAGGTCCTTGCCGCCGGTGAGCACGGCCATGCCCCGCCCCGGATCGTACGCCATGACGTGACCCCAGCGCGCGCCCGGCTTCTGCGCCTTCAGGGTTCGTTCGGTCCAGCCCGGCTTGGCGGGATCCCATTCCCACGTGTCCTGCTGGGGAATACCGTCGGCATCGGCCTTCGGCTTCTGCATGCCACCGAACAGAACGGCGCGGTTGCGCTTGCTGTCCCAGACCAGCGCTGAATCGTATCGGGCACCGGGCGCGCTCGCGGGCGCAAGCTCGGTCCACGCACCCTTGCCGGCATCCCATTCCCAGGTGTCGTCAAAGGCGAGCGCGACCCCGGTCCCATCAAACGATGGCCCGGGGCCTGGCCGCTTTGCCGGGTCAGCGTAGGAGGAGTCCTCGGGCCAAATCGAGGAGGCTGAATCCGAAAGACCGCCGCCAAAGAGCAGCACCTTGCCGGTGGACTTTTCAAACACCATGCTGTGCTGACTGCGGCCGCCTGGCCCCGCGGTGGTGCGATCGGTGAACGCGCCGGTCACGGGATCCCATTCCCAGGTATCTTCGTAGTCGTAGCCGGTGGTCGCGCAGCCACCGAAAATGACGAACTTCTTGCGGGTGGAATCATAGACCATGCTCGCGCCTGCACGTGGGCCTGGCTTGTTGCCGGAAGGAGTGCGGTTGGTCCAGGCACCAGTCGCCGGATCCCACTCCCAAAGATCCTGCGCCGCCTTCCCGTATCCGTGACCATCGTCCGCGCCAGCTCGGCCGCCAAACATCACCAGAACCTTGCGGGCTTCGTCAAAGGCGGCCGACTGCAAGTAGCGCGGATTGGGCGTCGGCGCGCTGGGGGCGGCGACGCGGGTCCACGTGGCCGACTCGCTCGCCGGCACAGTGCCGAGGGCCAGGGGCGAGGACTCGACGCGAGGGCCGCTCTTCGGCTCGGTCGCGGAGCAGGAGGCAAGCAGGAGCAATACAACCAGTACGTTTCTCGGCCGTTTCATGGCCCACAGGAAGACCACGCCGATAAGAGCGAAGGGTAGCCCCGGCGTGCCGGTGCCGTGCCGGCCCAGATCGCAGGCGCAACCTGAGCGGTGCAGTTTCGCCTTGGTGATCGGGTCGGCCCCGACCGCATCGGCGCTGCCAACGTCGACATTGCCCGCCTCGGCCGCTGCGGCATCTCCGCCGCCGTCGGCGCTGCCAACGTCGCTGCCAATCTCGGCTGCAATTGCATCTCGGCCGCCGTCACTGCTGCCACCGTCAGTCGCCATTGCGTCTTTGCTGCTGTCAGCGCCGCTGGTTTCGATCGCAATCGCATCGCGGCCGCTGTCGGCGCTGCCAGCGTCGATCGGCCGCGGGATTTGTCCGCCGTCAGGACGGCCACTGGCGCCACCCGCCCCTGTGCCACCCGCCCCGCCCACTCCACCGCCTCCGCCATTTCCACCGGTGTTGCCCGATCCGCTGCCCGCGCTGCCCGTGCCGCCCGTGCCACCGGTGCCAGCGCCGCAGGCGGCAGGATCCGCCAGGCAGGTGCCAGCGCCGTCGCAAGTTGCACAAGGTCCGCAGGACGTATCGACGGCCAAGACATCGCAAGCGGCGGCGCCGTTGCACGTCGAGCGGCACAAGTCGTTGCCGCTGCTGCATTCAGTTTCCGGATCGCTGCCCGCGCTGTAGGACGAGCACTTGCCCGCGCGCCCGGACTGGTTGCAAGACACGCAAGCGCCCGCGCACGCGCTCTCGCAACACACACCATCCACGCAGAATCCAGAGGCGCAGGCACCTACGCCGGAACATGCCGTGCCGTTCTTCGCCCGACACGTGCCAGCGGCTCCGCACGCCTGCCCGACAGGACAGCTCCCGGGGACTTCCGTGCCCGGGTCCACCTGCGCGCAAGTGCCCGCGTGACCGGACACGGCGCACGACTGGCAAGTGCCGGCGCAAGACGCGTTTGCGCAGCAGACGCCGTCCACGCAGAACCCCGAGTCACAGATCGACGCCGTGGCCGACGTACACCCCACGCCGTTGCCGAGATGGGTGACTTTGTACTCCCATATGTCGCTGGTGCTTGTTGTCGAAAGGAAGCCGCCGAATAGCACCACCACGCCGCGCTTGCCGTCAAAGGCCGCAGCCCCCTGCGAAAGACGGGAATTTGGGCCCGGAGACAGAACGCGCTCGTACCAATCAGGCGCCTTGGCATCCAGTTCCCAGGTTTCGGTGGACCACCCGGATCCTGTCCAAATCGACGATGCCAGCCCGCCCATGGGCACGATCTGCCGGCGGCGGTGGCTGTCGTAGACCACAGTGGAAATCCCTCCGTTGTTGTTGAAATCGATGCCGTCAGCACTGTCATGCAGCGTCCAGCCCGCCGCGACGGGATCCCAGTCCCAGAATGTACCGTTGCCCCTGGTGCCCTCTGCCCAGCTATCTCCAAGGAGGATCATCTTCTCTCGGTCGTCGTCGAAGCTGAGCAACGGCAATGCACGCCCGGCTGGCACGGCACTGAACGGGATGGGCGTACGGTTGGTCCAGGTGGTGTTCACGCCATCCCATTCCCAAACAGCGTTGCTCAGGGGACTCGGAATTCTGGGGGTTCCGGGTGTCGGGTAGGTGACGTACTGGGCGGGTCGGTTGCCACCGAAGAGCAGCAGCTTGGCGCGGCCCGGATCGGTGACCAGGGCGTGCGATTCGCGCGGCTCCGGGCTGGCGGCGGGGTGAAGCTGGCTCCAGGTGCGCGTACCGGTGTTCCATTCCCAGGTGTCGCCCAGGATCACCGTCCCCCACGCCGGGGCAGGCTGATAGTTCATGCCGCCGTACAAAATGAGTGACTGGCGCGCCGGATCGCAGGCCATCGCCGCGCTCACGCGGGCCGCCGGACGTGTGTCACCTGAAACCTGCGTCCAAGCCGTGCCGTCCCACTCCCACAGATCGTCCAGCAACGTGTTGGCGCCATCCAAGCCTCCGAACATGTACGTCTTGCCCGTTGCCGAGCAGAAGGCCATGGCGTGCTGCCCGCGCGGTGTGGGCCAGGCAATGGGTGGGGGTGGCGTGCGGTCGGTGAACGTCGCTTCGGCAGGTTCCAATTCCCAGATCTCCCCCGCCAGCGGAAAGGCGTTTGAGAAAGTCAGGCCCCCGACCAAGTCGAGGCGGCCGCGCGCGGTGTCGGTGACCAGCGAGGCGAACCGGCGGGGTGCGGGCAGTTTGCCTTCGCTGCCGGTCAGACGCTCGGTCCACGCCCCGGTGGTCGGATCCCATTCCCACACATCGGCGAGGCTGTCGCCGGTCGCGATGTCCCAGCCGCCCACCAAGACAGTCACACCGCGCCCGGGGTCGTACGCCATGGCGTGGCCGTAGCGAGGACTGGGCTTGCTCCCCGCCATCGTGCGGCTGGTCCAGTCTCGCGCCGTCGGATCCCATTCCCATGTGTCCTGCTTGGGAACGCCGCCCAAGCCGGCTACCGGTTGTTCCATGCCGCCGAACAGGACAGCGCGGTTGCGTTTGCTGTCCCAGACCAGCCCTGCGGCGTATCGGGCGCTGGGCGCGTTCTTGGGCTGAAGTTGGGTCCACTTGCCCGCCACCGGATCCCATTCCCAGGTGTCGCCGAACGCCACCGACACGCGAGAGCCCTCGATGGGGTCAAGGTTGCTGTAGTCGCTCGCGCCGCCTCCGAAGAGCAGAATCTTGCCCGTGGCCTTCTCGAAGGCCATGCCCTGCTGGCTGCGATAGCCGAGGCCCGCGTCCGCGCCCCCGCGATCGGAAAAGGCACCCGTTCCCGGATCCCATTCCCAGACATCGGCGAAATCGACGTAGTCCTGGCTGCTGGCCGAACGCCCGCCGAACATGACGAACTTATTGCGAACTGAATCGTAGACGAGGCCGGCGCCCCCGCGCGCATTCGGCAGGTCGCCGGCTGGAGTCCGATCTGTCCATTTTTCCGTCGCGGGATCCCACTCCCACAACTCCCGCAGTTCCACCAGGCCGATGGCCGGATCGGCCCAAGACATGCCGCCGAACATGACAAGAACCTTGCGAGTCTCGTCAAAGGCGGCTGCCTGCAAGAAGCGCCAGGCAGGGCGCGCCGGGGGACCCACGCGTGTCCAGGTGGCGATTTCGCTCGCCGGCACAGTGCCCAGGGCTGCGCGCGAAGACTCAGTACTCGAATGCTCTTCGCGACAGGCACCGAACATAACGAGCGCGACCACGAGCAATCTAGGTAATTTCATCAAGACACTCCCACGGCTGGTGGAGGTATCGTAGCGGCCGCACGCCGCCCGGATCCAGCGATTCTTGAGCGCGCAGTGGCTTCGGTCCTTTGCATGGCGCAATCCTTCGCCCCCTCTGAGCAGGAAGAGGGAAGTCGCGATTGCGCAGATTCAAAAGCCCGTCTAGCATAGGGTTCCTTTCGCTTGTACGGAGTTCACGAATGCGAATTCAAGCCACTGCCTCGGGATTTCTCGCCGCCCTCATCTTGACCACGGGCTCGGCGCTGGCTCAGTCGGGCACGCCAGTCGCCGCGCCTGCACCAACCCCCGCGCCGGCGCCAGCGGCCAGTGTGGTTCCAGTCGCCCCCAGCTCAACTCCCCCGGCTGTGGCGGCCCCAGCCTCTGACTCTGGATTCATTCCCCAACTGGCGCTCGGCGGGCCGATCGGGCTTCTGCACATGAGCTCAGCCGAAGTCGGTCAGGTCGGCGTGCTTCGACTTAGTCTGCACGGCGAGTACTTCAGCGCCAGCAACGTGTTTGTCGACCGCCGTTCTTCGATGGGCGGCGATCGCGATGCGCGCATGCAGGGGGCATTGACCTTTGGAATTGCGGCTACCCGCAATTTCGAGCTGTTCGGCGCGATTCTCGGATCGGCCAACCGCAACCAGCGGGGCTGTGCGACCGGCTCCACGGGCTGCGTGCCCGAGACCGACCGGACCGATCCCGAACTCATTAAGTCGTATGGCGACATAATTCTGGGAGCCAAACTGGCCTATCCCGTCGCCGACGGGTTTTCCGCTGGTGGCGAGGTCGGGTTTCGCCTCATGTCGGGCACCGCGGGCATCGTTTCATTCCCGCTCGACTCGACCTCGGTGTGGATCAACGCCCTGGCAACCTATGATTTGCTGCCCGCAACAAGAAACGTTCCTGTCCGGTTCCATTTGAATTTCGGCTACTACTTCGACAATTCACACAATCTACAGGACTACGACGCCGCCAGAACTTCGGCTGTGTCCCGCTACGTTTCTAAATTTGCCTACGGCATTTCCTCCAGTCGACTCAGGCTCTCACTGGGCGCAGACGCACCCTTTGGCCGACTGACAGAGGGATTTGGACTGAGGCCCATTGTCGAATACCACTTCGAATATCTGACTGGGTCCAAAGACCAGGTGATCTACGATCTGGAACACGCGACCTGCGGCAAGACAGGTGCGGCCGCCTGCACAGACAACAAGGACCAGCATTGGGTGACCCTCGGGGCCCAGGCGCAGCTTCTGCACGGGCTGACCTTCACAGTGGGCCTGGACCTCGCCTTGCGCTCGCCGGGCTTTGCCTATGGCCCGTCCCTGCCGCCATGGAATCTGCTGTTTGGCATGGCGTATCCCTTTGATTTGGTCACGCGGGTCGTGACGGTCGAGGTTCCGGTCGAAAAGGTCGAGCCCATGCGCGAAGGCCTGATCGCCGGAAGGGTCACCACCACAATCGGCGCGCCCATCGAAGGCGCTGTGATCGGCATCACTGGACGCCCGTATTCTCGTGTTCTCACCGACGCCGATGGCACGTTCCAGACCGCGCCCCTGGTGCCGGGAACGGTTGAGCTCGTCATCGCGGCCAAAGGTTTCGACGCTGTCTCGGCCAGGGTGGACATCATTGCCGGGCAGACCGCCAACGTGGCCTTCACGCTCACCCCGCGCATACCGCCCGCGAAAGCCGTCGGACGCATCATCGACGAGTCCGGTCAGGGCGTGGTTGCGGCACTCAAACTCGCCGGTCCACAGATCGCGGAGGCGAAGTCGGACGACACGGGCAACTTCGCGGTTTCAATCCAGCCGGGCCAATACGCCCTGCGTGTCGATGCCGACCGGTACTTCTCGAAGGTCAGTCAGTTGACTGTGACTGAAGGTCATGAAATGCCAGCTACTGTCACGCTTCGCAATCGCCCGGCCAAGGCGGCGGTGATCTTCCAGGATGGGAAGTTCAAACTGCGGCAACCAGTGGTGTTCAAGTCGACCGGCAAGACGCCGTCTGCGGACTTGATGCCGACCTCGACCCGCGTGCTCGACGAGGTTGCCGACGTCCTGATCAACCACCCCGAAATCCGCCAATTGCGCGTCGAAGCGCACTGGGACCGGACGCTCCCACCGGCCAAGGCCCAGGAACTGACCGACGCCCAAGCCAAGGCGATTGCCAGGTACCTGACAGACGGGGGCGTGGGTTCAGAACGGATCGTGGCCGAGGGAATGGGCGCGACCAAGCCCGCCGCCAAGGGCAGCAAGACCAAGAACCGCCGCGTCGAGTTCGCCGTAGTCAACTGAAGTTCGCGGTTCGTAGCAGCGTGGATTGCCTGATCGCCGCGCAGGCGATCGAGGCTGGGGCGACGCTGCTCCACGACGACAAGGACTACGAGCGGATCAAAAAGGTGCGGCCGGAGTTGAAGACGGAGCAAGGATAGGCAGCGTATACTCGCCGCCGAGGAAAACTTGATCGGTCGCAGCATCGGCAACTACAAAATCGTTCGCGTGATCGGCGAAGGCGGCATGGGAACCGTGTACCTGGCCGAACACCCCATGATCGGCAAACGGGTGGCGGTCAAGATGCTGCGCCCTGATCTCGGCACCGATCCCGGCCTGGTCTCGCGCTTCTTCCAGGAGGCCCGCTCGGTCAACGAGATCCGCCACCCCAACATCGTGGACATCTCGGACTTCGGCAAGACCGACGACGGGCACGTCTACCTGGTTATGGAGTTGCTTGAGGGGCGCAGCCTGCGCGACCGCCTCAATGCCGAAGGCGCCCTGCCCTTGCTCGATGTGGTCACCATCTGCCGACAGGTGTGCGACGCCCTAGCCGCGGCCCATCGGGTCGGCATCGTCCATCGCGACCTCAAGCCCGACAACATCTTCCTGCTGGCCGATCCCAGCCAGCCGGATGTCCTGCGCACCAAGCTGTTCGATTTTGGTGTGGCCAAGCTCCTTGGCGAGCAGGACAAGAACGTCGGCCACAAGACCATCGCCGGCTCGGTGGTGGGAACGCCCTTCTACATGTCGCCGGAACAGGCGCTGTGCCAGGACGTGGGCGCCGCCAGCGACATCTACTCGATGGGCGTGGTGATGTTTGAAATGGCAACGGGTGGCGTTCCCTTCAATGCCGAACAGCTCGTTCTCCTGCTCAACGCCATCTTGAGGCAGCCGGCGCCGCCGCCCAGTCGAACCCGCCCCGAGATTCCGCCCTTCCTGGATCGTCTTGTCCTGCGCTGTCTGGAAAAGGATCCCGGCGCGCGTCCCCAGACCATGGAGGAAGTCGTCGCGCTGCTCAACGCAGGCACTGCCGAGCTGTCAGGTCAATCCATGGCGCTCGGGGAGACCATGGCCGCTGGTCCTGGTCAGGCCAACTTCACCGCGGCCCGCTCCATGGTTGCGCAGCCCACTGCCATTGCGGCCCGGCCGAGCGGCGCCCCGACCCGCGCGGGGATGACGCCTCAGACGATCCCGGCGCGGCCGAGCGAGACCGCGGCTGCTCCGCGAACCATGGTCCCGAGCGACGACGCGAACGCCGGCGCGGCCGCCGGACGCCGAGGCAGCGCGCGCCAGGGAGGCCCTGGGCTCCTCGGGCTGGCGCGCAGTTGGCTGAATTCTCCGCGGGTGGTCCGGGCCGCTGTGCCTTTGGCCATAGTCGCCGCTGGTGTCATCGTGGCCAGCGTGTTCATGTCCACCGCGTCGGCTCCGTCCATCACGCAAGAGATCATCGCCGCACAACCTCCACCTCCGCCCGCACCCACGCACGCCGCCATCACCCTCGATTCGGAGCCCACGGGCGCAGAAGTGACGCGTCTTCAGGACGGGCGTTTGCTCGGCACCACCCCGTTGGTCGACATCCGCCAAGTCAACGGACAGCTCGTCACCTACCGCTTTCGCCTGGCCGGGTACACCGACGTCCAAATGCCCTTCCAACTCACCGCGGGCGGCAGTTTCGAGGTCAAGGCCACGCTCGAATCCAAGGTGCGCGAGCCCGGCCGTTCCACCGCGCCCAGTTCGTCGCACAAGACAGGCCGGGGCAAGCCCGGCAAGCCCGAGCCGACCGTCCAGCCAGCACCTGCGATGCCCGCAGCAGCCCCGGTTCCGCAGCCGCACAGTGATACGTCATCGTCCTCCACCCTGCCGCCGCTCAACCCGTCGGTTCGAGTGCGCCGCATTGGTGGTCGCTGAACCTTGACCAGCCCCTCAAGTGCCAGAGCTGTAGATCACGACCAGGTTGGGATGGACCACCCGGGATGCGGCCTGGGCCTCGCGTCGGAACCGGGCGAGCGATTGAGGCTGGTGCTGGTCGATGCCGTGCAGGGTTTTGATGGCTCGGGATGTCTCGGCATTTCAGATGTTCCTAGTTTTCACGCCTGCTAGTGATGCAGCTCTGGAAAACACATCTTCCACGCGTATGCATCAGCGTTTTTGCTGGCGTAGAGAAGCAGGCCAGCGGTTATCAGGAACCATCCTATCTCCACAATGAGGACTAGGAATGCAAACACACGCAAACAACGCAACGTCTTGTTGGCGGGATACACGCAATTTTCTCGTATCAGGTGGCGCTCGTGAACCGACGGCACAAAGGTGCCCGGTGCGTCGTAAACCCCTTACAGGGAGGGTGAATGCGCTGGGCCGGATTGCGGGCATGCTGGGGGCATGGAGAAGAACGGAAGTTTGGCAGCGTCATCGTCGAAGCGAAGGCGCCGGCCACGAGCAGCGTGGCT